>Ga0209777_10001374_pt1 | contig 35536 bp, 33 predicted proteins | sample FrelakmetHBP12HB_FD_187147 | JGI IMG/M metagenome (GOLD analysis project Ga0209777, IMG submission 187147) | Freshwater lake sediment microbial communities from the University of Notre Dame, USA, for methane emissions studies -HBP12 HB (SPAdes)... | ecosystem: Environmental > Aquatic >...
GGCTTCAATACAATGCCCAGAGTCATACCCTCAAAGTCACCATCGTCCATTTAACCCCTGCCGTAAAAATACACTATGTGTACCGAGTTGAAATCGATATAAACGGTGCCGTCTACCAAGCCCATCTGTACCGGAGTCAACCACGGTTCATCGTGTTTTCTTACACCTATAACGTCACGGCAAACCCTGGCGATACCCTCACGGTATCAGCCTACTGTATCCTCTGGGGGAATATTCAAAGATCACAAACAATTACAAACAAATTAACGATTTGATTACTCCGTTGACTTCAAAACGTCGTTCGATAAAAAACAAATCCTCCTCTCTTTTTTTTCTTCTATAATCATGAGATAAAAAAGATGGAGGCGGAAACTCCGCGTTCTTATTACAGAAACCTATTTAAAAGATGAACAGAATTCCAATCAGAAACAAAGGAAGAAAAACGAACGTTTCATTGATCAACCTTTGAAACAATTTGTTTTTGTTCTTTTGTAGCTAAAAAGCTCCAAAATAGAAGGAGGAGTAAACACCATGAAAGGAACAATAAAATGGTATAATTCACGCAAGGGCTATGGATTCATCCTTGGCGAGGATGGAAAAGAAATTTTTGTCCACCGATCCTCGATACCTTCAGAGATGAACCTGAACGAAGGCGACAAAGTTGAATATGAAACAGAAGACAGTGACCGAGGCCCGAAAGCCGTCAATATCAAAAAAGGATAAGACTCACGATACTACTTCATCACACCGTATGATAAATCGTCATACAACAAAAGAGATCTATCCCCTCTCCCTTTTTTTTTATTTTATTTCTTGCTGACTGCTTTATCCTGCGCAAAACAAGTATCGCAGAGAGAGTCACCTTCAGGGATGCTCTTTCCGCATTTATTACAAGTCCCATACCGGACTCGTTTAAACCCTGCCACGATCTCATGATGTTTCGTTATCCAATGGAACATGAGATGATCACGATGAATCTGTTGTTTCATAGGTCGATTCCCTTCCGAAGGAACGAAAGTCGTAGTTCTTTATAAACTGTGTTGTTTTCCATAACCTTTGGTGTTCATCGAAGGGAAAATAAACAACCTGAAGGATTCCTCCCCTATGAAAGCATTTGTGACAGGCGGTGCTGGGTTCATCGGAAGCCATCTTATCGATTCTCTTATTCAAAACGGACATACTGTCACCGTCTATGATAACCTCAGCTCTGGGAACAAACAGTTTATTCAACATCACCTCGGCAGGGAGGATTTTACGTTCGCCAAAGCTGATCTTCTTGATCTAAAACGAGTAACCAAAGAAATCCAGGGTCATGATGTGGTCTTCCATCTCGCCGCGAATCCTCACGTCCGTCTCGGGGAAACACACACCGATCTTGACATGAATCAAGGAATCATCGCAACGTACAACGTCCTCGAAGCCATGCGACGAAACTCTATCAAAAAAATCGTGTTCTCCTCCAGCTCCGTTGTCTATGGTGAAACACAAGAATCCTGCCTTCCCGAGAATTACGGGCCGACACTCCCTATCTCTCTCTATGGGGCTGGAAAACTCGGTGCAGAAGGACTCATCAGCGCATTCTGCGGCACCTTTGATTTTCAAACCTGGATGTACAGATTTGCTAATATTGTTGGTGCACGAGGCACCCATGGCGTCATCGTTGACTTTGTCGAAAAACTCCGGAAAAACAAAAAAGAGCTTGAAATCCTCGGCGATGGGAAGCAATGCAAACCATATTTATACGTCAGCGACTGTGTTGATGGTATCCTCTACGGCTTTACCCATTCCTCTGAGAGAATGAACCTCTTCAACCTCAGCTGTGACACCACAACGACCGTGACCCGCATCGCTGAACTCGTCGTCGAAGAAATGGGTCTTCATGACGTTACCTTCAAATATACAGGAGGCGTACGCGGTTGGAAAGGAGACGTCCCTCGATTCCAACTTGACGCTAAAAAAATCAATACCCTCGGCTGGAGAGCAACCCTTACCTCAGATCAAGCAGTCAGAAAAGCAATCCGCGACGTCCTTGACACCAACCTTTAAAAGAACTAGAAAGTTTTCCATTCTCACACTATGCGTCTTACTATCATTGGATCTGGGTACGTCGGACTCGTCACCGGAGCATGTTTTGCAAAACTTGGTCATACCGTCACCTGTGTCGATATCGACCCAGAGAAAGTACAAAAAATCAATAAAGGAGTCTCTCCGATCTATGAAGAGGGATTAGACAGCCTTCTTCTTACCTATCAAGACAGAATCTCCGCTACCACAGATTATAACAAGGCGATGGAACAGAGTGATATCACCTTTCTATGCGTAGGAACCCCTTCACTAAAAAACGGGGGAATTGACTTACGATACATCAAAGAATCAACACAGCAGATTGCATCAACTCTAAAAAACAAAAAAAATCGGCATCTTGTTGTGGTAAAAAGTACGGTACTTCCAGGGACTACCCAGCAGATCATCTTACCTCTCCTTGAACAATTCTCAGGGAAAAAAGTCGGGGCTGACATCGGGCTTGCCATGAACCCTGAATTCCTCAAAGAAGGAGTCGCGATCAAAGATTTCCTTGAGCCGGATCGTATCGTCATCGGCTCGTATGATGAAAAAAGTAGAACCACGCTCCGAGAACTGTACAAGACCTTCTCCTGCCCTCTTGTCGAAACATCGTTATCCGCAGCGGAAATGATCAAGTACGCAAGCAACGCGTTCCTCGCCACAAAAATCTCATTCATCAACGAAATCGGCAACCTCTGTAAAAAACTCGACATAGACACCTATGATGTCGCAACTGGGATGGGGTTTGATAAACGCATCGGCAGACCATTCCTTGACTCAGGGATAGGCTGGGGCGGCTCCTGTTTTCCCAAAGACATTGACGCTCTTCTCGCATGGGCAAAAGAACTCAAAGAACCAGCCCGCATCATCGAAAGCACCAGACAAGTGAATGCCGACCAGCCCTTGCGACTTGTTGAACTTCTCAAAAAACACGTACCGAAACTCAAAGGAAAAACCATTGGTGTTCTCGGACTTGCCTTCAAACCAAACACCGATGACATCAGAGACAGCAGGGCGATACCCATCGTCAAAGAACTCCTTAAACATGGTGCGCTGGTCAAAGCATACGACCCGCAAGCGATGGAGAATTTCAAGAAGCTGTACCCATCACTAACCTATTGCTCCACCGCCGATGAAGTCCTCACCGCAGATGCAGTGCTCATCACCACAAAATGGAACGAATTTTCCACCCTGAAGTATCAAGGAAAAATCGTCATCGACGGGAGACGACTTGAACAAGCAAAAAACGCGAAAATCTATGAAGGAGTATGTTGGTAACATGAAAATTAACAAAGCAGTAATCCCCGCAGCAGGACTTGGCACACGATTTCTACCAGTAACAAAATCAATGCCAAAAGAAATGCTCCCTATCATCGACACACCAGCGATTCACTACGTCGTCAAAGAAGCAGTCGAATCAGGACTTGACGATATCATCATTATCACAGGAAGGGGGAAACGAGCGATCGAGGATTATTTTGATGACTCACCAGAACTTGAAATGCACCTAAAAAAAACAAAAAAAGATGACCTTCTTAAAATCATCAAAGATATTTCATCTATGGTCGATGTCCATTACATACGACAGAAAGAACCAAAGGGACTACCCGATGCTATTCTTTCTGCAGAAAAACACATCGGTGATGAACCCTTTGTCGTACTCCTCGGAGACGACATCATCCTTTCTGAAACGCCCTGCACAAAACAACTCCTCGATGTTTTTTCAACTTATCATGCATCGGTCATCGCGGTTCAAAACGTACCGCGTGAGAAAATCAGCCGATATGGTGCTGTGGAAGCAAAAAAAATTCCTGCCAACTCAACGAATGAGTTATATCTTGTTGACCATATCATAGAGAAACCGAAAGCCGAAGAAGCACCCTCGACACTCGCCGCGATCGGGCGATACATATTCACTCCAGAAATTTTTGATGCAATGAAAAATACGAAACCCGGGGTCAATAATGAACTGCAGATTGCTGACTCCATTAATCTCCTGAGCAAATCACAAAAAATCTATGCGTGTGCATTCACCGGGACACGATATGACATCGGGGATAAACTCGGGTACATTGAAGCCATCATTGATTTTGCATTAAAAAACGAAGAACTCGGCACCGATGTTGCTACCTACCTCAAAACCATCAGACACCTATAAACCTGTTTTCTTTTTAAAAAAACTCTTTGATGGTATCAACGACGTACTGTTGCTGCTCCGTGGTCAGCTCTGGATACATCGGGATGGAGATACTTTTTTGTGCTAATTGCTCTGAGACCGGGAATTGACCTGCTGTGAACCCTAGAGACGCGTACGCGGGCTGTAAATGTAGCGGGATTGGATAATGAATACCACACTCGATACCATGATCTTTGAGATGATCCATCAGCGCATCACGAGACTGCACCAGGATCTCATACATGTAGTACACGTGTTTTGCCCCTCGTGCTTCAACAATTCTGCCGACATTCGAAGGAAGATTCCGATCGTAAAACACAGCATGTTTTCTCCGAAGATCAGTCCATTTTGAAAGATGCTTCAGTTTCACATCAAGGATCGCAGCCTGTAATGCATCAAGACGATAGTTGAACCCCTCGATACGATGCTCATACTTCGCTGACCTGCCATGATTCATCAGCAGACGACATTTCTCCGCAAGTTCATCGTTATTCGTCACAACCGCGCCGGCGTCGCCGTACGCCCCGAGGTTCTTCGCCGGGAAAAAACTAAAACACGCGATATCACTATAGTACCCAGGTTGCTGTCCATTCCACTCAGCAGCATGCGCCTGCGCGGCATCCTCGATAAGGAATAATCCATAGGAATCCGCCAGCTTTCTGATCCGCTGCATATCCGGCATCTGGCCATACAAATCCACGATGATTAACGCTTTTGTTTTATGTGTAATCGATTGTTCCAACTGAGTGATATTCACCAGGGCCGTTTCTGGCTCCACATCAACAAACTTGATGACTCCGCCAACACACGAGATGCATTCTGTGGTCGCAATAAACGTGTTTGGCACCGTCAGCACTTCATCGCCATTCTTGATTCCTGCTGCGAGTAACGCAAGATGAACCGCTGCAGTCCCATTCGCGCACCCTATCGCATGTTTCACCTGACAAAAACGCGCGAAATCCTCCTCAAATTTTTTCACAAACGGCCCCATAATAAACGAGCTGCTGTTCAACACTTCCTGTATCGCTGCATCAACATCGTTTTTAATAGAAAGATAATTTGCCTTCAAATCAACGAGAGGAACATTCATACGACATACCTCTTATAATGATCGTAACTTCCTCGCAGGATTCCCTGCGTACACACCAGGCTCACGGATGTCTTTTGTCACCACAGAGCCTGCTCCAATCACCGCATGATCGACAATCGTCACCGGAAGAATTGTCGCGTTCGTACCAACGGACACGTAATTGCCTATTTTCGTCGGTCGCCATAACGACCGATCACCGCCCGCTGGCTTCCCGATAGAAAACAAATCATTGACGAATTTCGCACCATGAGAGATAAAACAAAAATCACCAATCGTCACCAACTCGCAGATAAACACATGGGACTGAATCCGACAGTTCACCCCGATCTTCACATTCCGCTGGATCTCCACAAACGGACCAATAAAACAATCATCACCAATCTCACATTCATAGAGATTCACCGGCTCAACAACGGTGACGTTTTCCCCGAACGTCACATCACGGATCCCTACTTTCCGTATCTCAGGCTTGTTCTTCATCTCTCTCCCTACCCCTTATGTTTTGCAGCTGCTTTATAGATCTTCTCAATAATCTGCACGGTCTTTAACCCATCGAGTAAATCAGTCGCAATACTCCCCTGATGGACCAACACGTCAATAACGTTCTGATATACTTTATCATGATTCGACATCGATCCTTTATACGATCCATAGGTGTTTGGCGGATTGCCTTGTTCAAGTCCTGTGATTTCATAGCCGTCAATGGACTGATATTCTAGGATATTCAGATACTGACCACCGACTTTCACGGTCCCTTTCTCCCCGAACAACGTAATGGAGCCTTCCATGTTCCTCCCAAAGCTATCAATAGTGAAATTAATCGTCCCCACCGCACCGTTACAAAACCGTAACGCAACAACACCAGTATCCTCGAACTCGACGACCCCTTTATGTAAAAAATTATCAGTGTACGCAAACACCTCCTCAACATCACCAACTAGCCAATATAACAAATCAATGAAATGACTGTATTGCGTAAACAACACCCCGCCATCCAACTTCAACTTCCCCCGCCAATCAGATGACGTATAATACTCCTTATTCCTATTCCAGTAGCAATTCACCTGCACGTCAAGGATTTTCCCAAGCTTCCCGTCGTCAATCACTTTTTTCAATGCTTGAACAGGAGGATTGAACCGATTCTGCTTCACGATGAACAACCGCCGATTCGTCTCCTCGGCAGTATGAATCATCCGCTCGCAATCCCGCACGGAGATCGCCATGGGTTTCTCACAAAGCACGTTACAACCTGCTTTCAACGCGTTGATGCTATGCTCAGCATGCAACCCATTTGGCGTACACACCGCGACTAGATCAAGAGATTTTTCTGTTGCGAGGAGCTCATCAAGAGAAAAATACGATGCACAGTGATACTGGGCTGCAATGGTTTTCGCCCGATCTTGTTTAATGTCACAGACTGCGACGAGGTTCCCTAGAGTACTCGCATGTTTTGCATGCTGGGAACCAATATGACCAACACCGACAACCGCGATGTTTAACTTCTTCATATCTACATCTCTTTTCCCACGAGAAAAACGGGTGGGTCACTACCGATAATTCCTCCCCCCTATTTAAGAATAACAGCCAGGGTTCTCACAGCTTACTGAACACCATTCCTCTGAGAAACCCAGCGCCATACCCAACATGAATCAACAAATAAAACAAAATACTACTCACGACCACACTTGGTTTACGGGTAATCTGAAGCGTACTAATCACTGACATCAACACATACACAACGATGAGACACGGAAGCACCCATAGCGGAAGCCACTGTAACAACGTCAGAATCACGATCAAAATACCACCGAGAATGAACCCTGGTCCGAGTAAATGGAAAAACTTCAGGGTATCATGGTGTTTCTTCACCATCTTTGCACGGGCGATCCCATATCGGTACATCTGACGCCACAAGGATTGGACTGAATCCCGCTTAAAATGATATACCTTAGTCTTTGGGGTGTAGAGGATTTTATAGCCTGCTTTCCGCAGCCTGATATCCAACTCATAATCCTGACCACACCAGAATACCGGGTCAAAACCACCGACTTTCTGAACCGCCTCTTTTCGGTAACAGGAAAACGACAAATGATCCGTATATCTCTCTTCAGAGAACACCGAGTTTTGCGAAAAGAAACTCCGGCCCCCCATGAAGCTTAAAAACGCTGCCCCGGATACCTCCCCGACGAAATTCTGTTTTCCCGGAGATAAATTCGAGCAACCGACCGCGGCAACATCACCAGAGAGGCTTTGTAGCGTAATCGCAAGGGCTTTAAGGAGATTTTTATCGGTAACGACATGGCCTGAATAATTCATCAGCATCTCACCGGTCGCATGTTCAATACAAATATTCCGACCGATCGCCGTATTCCCGGTTGGATTCTCTAAGATCTTGATGTTCGGATGTTTCTGTGCATACTCCTCAACTATCGCACGTGATCCGTCCGTCGACTTCCCCATTGCTAGTAAAATCTCCATTTTTTCTGCGGGGTAATCCACTTGAAGCAAGGAATCGAGGCACTGTCGCAGGGTTTTCTCCTCATTTAAAATCGGTATCAGAAATGAAACCTTTGGGTATTCCTCTGCCATCCCTTCAGGAAAACGGCAGAACGTATTTAATATTAATTACATTACCTTGTGAACACGAACCGTGATGATGAGAATGGAAAAAAATACACCAGAAGAGTTCGCAAAACACATCATTGCTTTTTATAATGAATACGACCTTCGAATCTCAGGAAAAATCAACAACCAAACTGCATACCAACTCATTGAAGAAATAGAAAAAAAATTTCAACCAGATACCATAGCTCTTCCCGATGGAACGAAGATATGGAATCTTCTTCGTGTCTTTTTATACTCTAATTTCCAGAAACTTGGAGGAGAAGTTGGACAAAAAAAATTGAACAAAAACAGCTTTAAATCATTTTTTTCTCTTTTCAAAGAAAGTCTAATGCCTCTTCATTTGCCAAAAAATATCACGTTTTGCGGCTTCTCCAGTGTCGAAAGCAGAAAACTTTACAACGACACCTACTATGACATTTACCTTGATCCTCTCTATGATATTCTAGGGGATAGACTTGCGGTCTTTGAATGGCCGGAATCTACTGGATATCGAAGAAAATACGACCATCCGGTGTACTCACGAAAATACATTCAAATGCACATCCCGCTTTACACAAAAACGTTCTGGCGCCTTCTTTTTTACCAGCTCACCAACCACAGAAACTATACTCTACAATCAGAAGAAGTACTCAAGGACATTATACGATTTATCTGCTCTGCTGCTTCTGTTGATGAAAACAAACTTACCAAAGACATTTATGATTTCATCACCGTTTTTGCCTTTATCAAAGAGTATCTCTACGATATCCTTAACAAAATAAAACCAAAAGCGGTCCTCATCCGATGTGGCTATGGGAGATTCCCTATGGCACTCTCACAGGCATGCCGTGAACTTGGAATACGTTCTATTGAACTGCAACATGGCATGATTGATGATTATCTTCCTGCGTATCGAAAAACGATGCCTTCCAATAATAAAGATTGCGTCCCAGAATACCTCCTCACACACGGTGATATTTTTACAGATCTAGTCAGGGACGGGAACCTCTTTGACCCTCAAAAGGTTGTTTCGGCAGGATTTCCCTATATGGAAAGGCACCTTAAAGAAAGAAAAAAAATTGATTCTCATCAAAAGAAAATGCTTACGCCTTTTCCTCATAATATTCTTATTACCTCTCAATGGATCATTGCATCAGAAATTGAAAACTTCGTTATCAAGGTTGCAGAGGAATTCGAAAAAGCACATATGGATATTGGTATCCTCTTCAAACCACACCCTTATGACAAAAAAGATTACTCGCAATTACAAAAAGTCAGACGTATCATCCTTATTGATAAATATGAAGATATTTTCAAGCTGTTTACCACCGTCGATATCCACTCAACAGTCTTTTCCACTAGTGGATTGGAGGCGATGGCGTTTGGAGTACCTAATATTTTCATAGATGCGTATAACATAAGTCATTTTACAATTGCTCCATATATTATTACATCCCCGGCTCAATTCATAGAATCTGTTGGTTCAATCCTTTCGCATTATAATGATTCTGTTGACGAAACCAAGGCGTTAGCGCACCTTTTCTTCGCTCCCTCTCCCGAGAAAAACTTCCGCAATTTTTTCACTGAGCTAGGCCTCCTATAAAAAACCATGAGAATGAAAAGGTTTTTATTGAATTTCTTATTTGCTGCTACAGAAAAGCAGAAAAGAGTATCTTCTTATCTGTTCAATGGGGAAAAAATACATGACAAAAAATATGCAAGAATCGCCTTATATCATTGCAGAAACCGCTTATAATCACGAAGGAGATATTCAATATATTTATCGAATGATTGAGGAAATAGGTTCATTGGAACTACAAGCGATCAAATTTCATCTTTTATTTAATCTTGATAGCTACATGAAAAAAACACACCCCTTGTATCAGACAGTGAAACATTGGATGTTCACTGAGAACCAATGGGATGAAATCTTCGCCTCTGCAGCCAAAAAAAAGCTGGATATTATCGCACTGTGCGATGATGTGGAGAGCATTAACTACATTATTCGAAGGAAAAAAAAGGTATACGCCATTGAACTGCATGCGACAAGCGTTAATGATCATTTTATGCTTTCAGAGATAGCGAAGTTTGACGGTCGTATCATCATTAGCGTTGGAGGCTCTTCCATCAACGACATCTCCTATGCAGTTGATTTCCTTAAACATCATGGGAAAAACGATATCCTTCTCATGTATGGATTCCAGAGTTATCCAACGGTCTATTCGGATATCAATCTTGCAAAAATGCGTGCGATCCAAAACCTGTTTCATCTCCCGATAGGATATGCAGATCACACGGGGTTTGACGACCTGAACAATGTCGTTATCAGTGTCTCTGCTGCATTCATGGGATTTCCTATCCTCGAAAAACACTTCACATTAGACCCTGGGAAAGAACGTATTGACTACCATGCTGCTGTTGGAAAGAAACAAATGGTCCTTATTCGCGACCTTATGAAAATAGCGTTACAGGTCTATGGCAACGGACAAATCGCGCTTAGCGATTCAGAGAAAGCCTATGGGAACGTCGGACCAATGAAAAAAGCAATTATCGCAAAACGTGACATCAAAAAAGGAGAGATACTATCACTAGAGGACTTATGGTTCAAACGGACACCAGAGGAAAGTACCATTCAACAGAAACAGCTCTTACAGCTTTTGGGTTGTAAAGCGAAAGTCGATATAAAAAAAGACGATGTGATTGATTTCAGTCTCATAGAGTATAAGTTTAAAACCTTGAATCTTGATACCTTTACCAACTTAAAATAACTAAATACTTGTGAACAATTATGAAGATAGGTTTTTTGATCACCGCTAGGATGAAATCAACTCGATTACCTCGAAAGCTTACCCTTAAAATAAATGACCGCGAAATAATTGCGTTGATGATTGATCGGTTAAAACAATGTAAATGTGTAGATGAAATTATTATTGCGACCTCTACTAACCTGCAAGATGATGTGCTCTGTCAAATTGCTCAAAGAGAACATGTGAAATGTTTCAAAGGAAACGAATCCGACGTGTTGGAACGACTGTACATGGCTGCTCAACATTACAAAATTGATTATATTATTAATGTCACTGGAGACTGTCCTTTAGTCGGATATGATTTTATCGAAGATATGATCAAAGAATATCGAAAAACAGATGCTGATTTGATTAAGACTATTGATTTGCCGCATGGATTTTATTTTTACGGTATTAAAGTGGAAGCATTGAAAAAAGTCCTTGAAATAAAAGATGAGATGGACACAGAAATATGGGGGGATTACTTTACAGAAACAGGATTATTTAAAGTCGTAAACATGAAAACTCCCCAAGAGCTTATAAGGAAAAATTATCGATTAACCCTTGATTATCACGAAGATTATGAATTCTTTCAGGCATTGTTCAAAGCGCTTGGGACGGACACGTATAAGAAATCAACAGCCGAGATTATTGAATTCCTTGATGCGCATCCAGAAATTGTTAAAATAAATGAGCATTGCGAAGAAATATATACTAAAAGATTTTACTTCCAGAAAAAAATAGTAAAACTAAAAACAAAAAAAAGAGTATCAACCATGAAAATTGGCATTGTTGGTTTGGGATCTATCGGTCAAAGACACGCAAGAAGTCTTTTAAAACAAGGCAACATAGATATTTATGCGCTTAGAACCAAAAAAGGAACTCTTACACAGCTTCCAGATGATTTACGATCCATTAAAGAAATCTTCGACCAGGACGAATTTTTTGCTTTTGACCTTGATGGAATCATCATTTCAAATCCTACATCCTTCCATATTAAAACAATGAAAAAGGCTCTCGAGAAAAAAATACCAATTTTTGTAGAAAAACCTTTAGCTAATTCTCTCTCTGAGATCAAAGAATTAGAAGGGTACGATTTCTCTAAAGTACTCGTTGGTTTTAATTTACGATATGATGAGTTAATAAACACCGTAAAGAATTTTTTGGACTCAGGGAAGCTTGGTAAAATCTATAAGGCACATCTCTACTGCGGGCAATATCTCCCACTCTGGCATCCCTACGCGGATTACAGAAATGAATATTATGCAAGAAAAGATCTCGGCGGTGGTGTCCTACGGACATTATCTCATGAAATCGATATCATGCATTTTCTTTTCGGTGTCCCAAAAGAACTCCTTGGGGTCGTAGAAAAGATATCTTCGTTAGATATCAACGTCGACGACAATGCGTATCTCATTTGTCGATTGAAGAACAATGAACTCATCACTATCGAGATAGATTATTTAAATCCAAAAGGCATAAGAGAAGGAACCGTGTTTGGTTCAAAAGGGATTCTCCAGTATACCTACACTACGCCACAGGTAACATTCACCGACAATACCGGCAGTACAACAACTCTCTATAAAAAAGAAAAAATTGATTGGGATACAATATATCAACAAGAGATGAGAGATTTCATTGAATGCATAACTAGTGGGAAAAAACCAAAATCTACGTTTAACGATGGTGTGGAAGTAATGAAAATTATTGAAAAAGCTGAACAATCCACACAATCAAAATCCTGGCAAAAAATTTGATTGAAAAAAGGAGGCTATATAATGGAACTCTTTGATTTAAAGGATAAAGTTGCACTCATCTTCGGGGGAAATGGATATCTAGGAAAACAATTTTGCAAAGCAGCGTTAGAATATAACGCCACGGTTTATTGTTGCGATATTAATACAGATGAATCAAAAGAAACAAATGACCTTATAAAAAAATACCCTGGGAAATTTGAACTGGTCAATGTCGATGCTGGTGATAAAAACGATTTGCTACGTGTACGAAAACATATCCTTGAAAAAGAAAAAACAGTTGACATTTTAATTAATTCAACAAGCGCAAAAAGTAATGATTTTTATCTACCGTTTGAGGATGTTTCATTGGAGAGTTGGAATGTCGGTTTATTAGGTAATCTTACGATGCCGTTTCTTGCGATACAAACTTTTATTCCAATTATGAAAAAACAAAGAAGAGGTTCTATCATTAATATCTCCTCGATATATGGATTGGTAGGCAATGATCAAAGCATATATGAAGGAACGAATCTTCATGAGATATATGTCAAAAAATCTCCTGATATTAAGAGAATTTACTCTCATGGTTCGTATAACGCGGCAAAAGGTGGCCTCATTACTTTCACAAGGTATCTCGCTGCGTATTACGGAGAATATAACATTCGAGTAAATTGTATCTCACCTGGGGGAATTTATCATGAGATAGAGGATAAATCATTTGTCAAGAATTATTCGGAAAAAGTACCTTTAGGGCGAAAAGGAAACCCTGATGAGATGAATGGGGCAATAATCTTTCTAGCATCTGATGCTTCATCATATGTTACAGGACACAATCTCGTTGTTGATGGTGGATTCACAATTTGGTAGGTAAAAATGGAATTAAAAAAAATAAAGATTGGAAAGAGGTATATCGGGGAGGATTGCCCTTGTTTTATCATAGCTGAAGCTGGTGTGAATCATAACGGTCAATTTCGTTTGGCAAAAAAACTCGTTGACATTGCGGCATCTGCTGGTGTTGACGCTGTGAAATTTCAAACTTTTAAGGCGGAAGGTGTCGTCACCGCTGATGTTGACATCGCATCCTACGCCAGGAAAAACAACATCGGGAAAGACTTCAAACAACTCGGGATGCTCAAACGTTGCGAACTTACCTACAATGAATTCAAACAACTGAAAAAATATTGCGATCAAAAAAAGATATTGTTTTTATCCACACCTCATTCTTTCGACGCTATTGATTTTTTAGAAGATCTTGTTCCGATGTATAAGTTCGGTTCTGGGGATCTTCTGAACATCCCTGCCTTGCAATATGCGGCACGAAAAGGGAAACCAATGATTCTTGGAACCGGTATGGCAACACTTGCAGAAGTACGTGACGCTCTGAAGGCTATTCGTGCAGTAGGATGTAATCAAATTATTGTGCTCCACTGCACGACGAATTACCCGTGTCCTATAGAGGAAGTCAACCTTCGTGCCATGCTCGCTATGCAAAATACACTTAATTGTCTTGTCGGATACTCAGACCATACCATGGGACTTACGGTTCCTATCATGGCAGCAACCTTTGGAGCAGTTGTCATCGAAAAGCATTTTACACTCTGTAAAACCTTGCCTGGTCCTGACCACATGGCGTCACTTGAACCAACAGAACTCAAACAGATGGTGATTGCGATACGAAACGTGGAAAGAGCCCTTGGTAGCTATGCGAAGAAACCAACAACAATAGAAAAAAACATTTTGAAACTTATCCGGAAAAGCATTGTCGCCTCAAAAGATATCAAGAAAGGGGCACTGATTCGCAGAAACATGCTTGACATAAAACGACCAGGAACCGGGCTTCCACCAACAAAGATCGAATATATTCTGGGAAAAAAAACAAAACGAGACATTAAAAAAGATGAACTTATCAAAATTTCTCTGGTGGAATAAATATGAGAATAATCGCTGTCGTCACCGGCACCCGCGCAGAATACGGGTACCTCAAACCACTCATGCATGCAATCGAACAAGAACGCTCCTTGAGATTGATTCCGATCATCACCGGCATGCACTTGTTGCCTGAGCATGGGAACACTGGTACACTCGTAAAAAAAGACTTTCCTAGCGCAAAGATAGTTCCGATGATACTCAAAGGAGATCGACTGAAAGACATGGCAGAGTACCTCGCTTCTGGCGTTAGTAACTTTACACATTTCCTTGAAAAAAATTCTCCTGATATTCTCGTTATCCTCGGAGACCGCAGTGAATCCCTTGCAGCGGCACTTGCAGCTCTTTATTTAAACATCCCGATCGCACATATCAACGGTGGAGACGTTACCGGAACAACCATAGATGAATCGATTAGGCATGCGATTACAAAACTTTCACATATGCATCTGGTCCATGCGAAGGAAAACGCAGAACGAGTAGAAAGAATGGGGGAAAATAAAAAGCGGATTTTTGTGACCGGTGCCCTTACTATCGATGTCATCGCACATTTACCATTACTGACAAAGGAAGAGATCTTCGCGAAATATCAACTCGATCCAAACAAAACAACGTTTCTTGTTGTACAACATCCCATTACAACCTTGAAAGACTGTGGTTACTCACAATTAAAAGAACTGTTGGCCGCATTAGATACCTTACAAGAACAAACAATTATCTTATATCCAAATTGTGATGCCGGTGGGAAAAAATTCATCACCTTGATTAAAACCTATGAAAAAAAGCCATACCTCCATTCATTCGTGAATCTTCCTCATGAAGAGTTTCTCAGTCTCATGAAATCCGTTGATGTGATGATTGGTAACTCCAGCAGCGGCATCATCGAAGCACCCTCATTTAAAATCCCTGTGATTAATATTGGAACGAGGCAACAGGGGCGCGCACGATCAGCAAATATTATCGATGTGAAACCAGAACGACATGAGATTCTCAATGCAATTGATTTCGCAATGAACAACAAAAAGTTTTTGAAAAAGGTACAAACTTGCAAAAACCTGTTTGGTGTTGGTACCGCAGCACAAAAAATGATAAAAATCTTTAAAAAGATACCTCTTGATGAAACATTCATTCAGAAACAAATCACCTACTAGGTAGATACTACATGACTAAGAAACGATTTAAAAATTGGAAATTACCAACTTTCGATAAAAATGATATGACGAAGTGGAATTGGATGTGCCAACACCATAAAAACCTGAAACTTGGCAAATACGTGGATATTGGTGCCTTCACCTACATCAATGCAAAAAGCGGTGTCGCCATTGGAGATTATGTCCAGATAGGATCACACTGCTGTCTTTATTCCATTTCAACGATTGACACTAAAGAAGGAAAAATCACCCTGAAAAAAAATTGTCGATTGGGCACGCACTCAGTGGTGATGCCAGGAGTCACCATTGGAGAAAACACGGTGATCGGCGCGTTTAGCTTTGTGAACACTGATTTACCGAATAATGCATTAGCCTATGGCGTTCCAGCAAAGATTATTCGAAGGTTAACAAAAAAAGAAATTCAAAAACTTTGTGAGGTGAATAAATGAGATATTGTAAGAAATGCGTCATGCCTGATACGCGGCCATATATGAGATTCGATGAAGGAGGAGTATGTTATCCGTGTAAGGTTGCAGAAGAATTAAAAAAAATTGATTGGAAAAAAAGATGGAAAGAACTTGAAGCACTCGCTGATAAATATCGAGGCATAAACGGAGACTATTATGATTGTATTATTACGGCAAGTGCTGGAAAAGATAGTTATTACCAGACACATATTTTTAAAGAAAAATTACATATGAATCCACTTATCGTAAGTGTAAATAATTTTACATGGACAAAAACAGGTGAACACAATTGGAACAATCTCCTTAATGAATTTGGAGTAGACGCCCATATAATGACATTGAATCCACAGGTATGTAAAAATTTATTTCGTAAGGCACTTGAAAAACTAGGTTCACCAACATGGTATTTTGATAGAGCGATTTACGCTTATCCTTACCAGACCGCAGTGAAATTGAATATTCCCCTAGTTATATATGGAGAAGATACGAATTTTCTTTACGGTGGACCGCATACTGAAGAAACCCCAAGTGCTATAAAGCAAATAACGAATGATGTTGCAAAACCAGTACCATGGGATATATGGTTAGATGATAAAATTACTATGAAAGATGTAAATCCTGCAATATTTCCGACTTTAGAGGAGATACAAAAAGCAAAACTTGATCCAAGATTTCTTAGCTATTATATGCCTTGGAGTGGCTATAAGAATATGGAATTCGCCCGAACCAGAGGGTTTAAAACATTGGATGATACAGGAGAATGGAAAAGGGAAGGGTATCTAGAACAGTATGACCAGATTGATTCCGTAGGATATCTCACTCACACCTGGTTCAAGTTTCCCAAGTTCGGACATCAACGAGTGACAGAAGTCGGAAGTCTTTGGATTAGAGAAGGTAGAATAACACGCGAAAAAGTTGTAGAAAAAGTAATCGAAGAAGATTGGAAGTTAGATAAAAAAATGCTCAAAGATTTTCTTAATTATATCAACTACAAAGAAGAAGATTTCTGGAAAGTCGTTGACAAGTTCGCAAACAGAGACATCGTTGAGAAACGAGACGGCGTGTGGAGACTTAAAAAGAACGTGGAAGAGGCTTTACGAACAGGCGGAGAAGTCAAGCTATAACTCCTTGTGATATTGATGTCAAGAACCCGACGAGATGATGTCTTCGAACAAAGTAGACAACAACATCTTCTAACCGTCGGGTTTCTCACAACACTTAAAAATCATTTTGACTCTAAAACCGCGTTTCAGTTAGCATGTGACAGTTTCAACACGTACATGATACAATACTATCAGCATGTAATGAGAGGTACGAAACTAGGGTCGCAGCAACGATTCAACGCCTTTCGAAAACACTACGAACAGTATGCGAAAAAAACCACGTACTGTCATATCATCGCATCAACATCAACAGTGTTGAAAGTGCGATATGACCGCTGTCCTTTTCATGAGTTGATGAACGCGTACGATCTTTCCATGTTCACCTATGCATTTTGTCTTTCGGATCATGCGTTCACCAAGGTTGTACTTCCAGGGGTTACATTCCGACGACAATCAGTAATTGCAAAAGGTAAACTCTTCTGTAATCACACATGGATTTATAAGAAGACAAAAGTTCTCGGAAAGTCAAGCGTAAAAAGGTTGAAGAAAAAATGAGCTGGAAAATCCCTCTCTTTAAGATGTATTGGGATACTCAAGATATCGCTGCTGTCACAAGCGTCATCAAACGAGGAAGCTACTGGACCATGGGTCCAGAATTAGAACAATTAGAAAACAGCATTGCCTCCTTTATTGGAAAAAAATATGGGATCACCTACAACTCTGGTACATCAGCACTGCATGCAACTCTTTTAGCATATGATATTAAACAGGATGATGAGGTTATTGTCCCTTCGTTTACATTTATCGCCACGGCAAACGTTGTTGCGCTTACCGGAGCAACACCCGTATTTGCTGACGTTGAGACTCACTCCTATGGATTGGATCCTGTAAACGTCCTGGAGAAAATCACGAGCAAAACCAAAGCAATCATTCCTGTTCATTACGGTGGAGGGCCCTGTAAAAATATTAAAACACTGAAAGAAATCGCAAAGGAACATCATCTCATTCTCATTGAAGACGCAGCGGAATCCCTCGGAGCAAAGATTCATGATCGACTTGTAGGAACATTTGGTGATGCGGCGATGTTTAGCTTCTGTCAAAATAAAGTCATCACTGCTGGGGAGGGTGGTATCATTGTCACTGATTCAAAGCATATTGCTGAAAAATTGCGGCTCATTCGTTCCCATGGGCGTGTCGAAAGCAAAGAGGGATACTTTGCGACCACCCAGGAACTTGATTACATCCAAGCAGGGTATAACTATCGAATGCCTAGCATCAATGCTGCACTTGTGCTTTCACAATTTAAAAAATTCGATAAAATCATAAAAATGCGTAGAGAAAAAGCAGCTTATTTTACAAAAAAACTCTCAAAAATAAAGAATATACGAGCACCAGCTGAATCCAAAGGTGAGCACCATGTTTACCAGCTTTACACCATCGAACTTCCTGATAAAAAAACAAGAGACCACTTGCAACAACAACTCACCAAAGCTGGGATCATGACAAAAGTTTATTTCGAACCGATTCATCTCAAGACCTATTACATAAAAGAATTTAACTACAAACAAGGTGATTTACCTGTCACCGAGGAACTATCGGAAAAACTACTTACGCTCCCACTTTATCCAACTTTAACCAGAAAAGAAATGAACTATATCATTACAACAATTGAAAAGGGATATAAATGAATATGATGCAAAAGCAATTAGAAGAAATCTTCAGAGGCAAAAAAATCCTTGTCACTGGGGGAACTGGATGCATCGGCAGTGAAATCGTACGAAGTGTGCTCAAATATAAACCAAAGGTTGTCCGAATCTTCAGCAACGATGAAAATGGAACCTTTCGCATGATGCATGAGACAGATGTCGGTGGAACAAAGATGATGCATGAAATCCCTAATCGGCGATTCTTGATAGGAGATGTCCGTGATAAAGAACGAGTAATGCTTGCGATGGAAGATATCGATATCGTTTATCATGCTGCTGCTCTCAAACATGTACCTCTCTGTGAATACAACCCTTTCGAAGCAATTAAAACCAACGTCCTTGGAACACGAAACATCATCGAAGCAGCGCTTGCTTTTGGAGTGGATAGAGTCATCAGTATCAGCACTGATAAAGCAGTCAACCCAGTAAATACTATGGGGGCGACAAAACTTCTCGCAGAGAAACTCATCATCGATGCAAATGAAGGAAAAGGCGCGAAAAAAACCATTTTCTCCTCAGTTCGATTTGGAAACGTTTCGTTCTCACGAGGATCAGTCATTCCCCTCTTTGAAGAACAAATCCGACAGAAAAAAATGATTACAATCACCAACCCGGAAATGACACGATTTATGATGTCTCTCTCCAACACGATTGAATTGGTTTTCCAAGCGACTCTTTTAGCAAAAGGCGGTGAGATTTTCGTTCTCAAAATGCCTGTTTTAAAACTAGATGATTTAACCGATGTTATTATTGAAAAATACGCTGAAAAATACAATTGCAAAAAAGAAAGCATTAAGAAAAAAATTATCGGACTACGGCCAGGAGAAAAAATGTATGAGGAGCTAATGACCGAAACAGAGGCAGCATTCGCATTTGAAACCGATACTATGCTTATTATTCCTCCGCAAATAGAAATGCCAAGTATCCACTATGATGTTTCCGGCTACCTGAATGCTCGACTGTGCGCCCTTGGTCGATATTCATCACGGGATACCAAACCAATTACAAAAGAAGAAATAAAACGTTTGCTCTTTTCATAAATCACTACGGAATGTTGCATGACAGTGAAAGTAATCTTTGACGAATGTTCTGTACCTTTCTGGATTGATATAGCTTATCGCTTAACAAAACAATATGATTGGAAACCATGCTATTGGACAGGAGATCCTGGTTTTGGACAACAGGTGAAACAACAATTCCCTGATATCATCTTCCATTCGACATTAGATGCTATTCGAGGCCTTCCTGCGAAAGAATGCAAAGATTTATCTCTGCTCGTATTGGATCAGCCACTCCTTGAAGATCTTGCGTTCTGTGAATTAATCTCTTTATATATGATGAACCGGATAGATAGGATTAACGCGTTTTCTTTTGAAGAACGAGAACAGCTGTTCAAACAATACGTCCGCTATTGGAGCGCTATTCTTAAAAAGTTTATCCCTGATGTTGTCGTATTCTCCGCTTCCCCGCATCTCGTATATGATTATGTCTTATATTCTCTCTGTAAAAGGAACAAGATACAGACTATTTTATTTGATCAAACATCACTTGATGGATGGATTTATCCTGAAGCGCGTTTCGAGGATGGATCTGAGCTGTTAAAAAAACGATATCACGACATGGTGAGCTCCTGGAAACTTGGAAAAAACAAAAAAATAATGTTAACCGATGAAGCAGAATCATATCTCAAGAGAGTTTCTGGTGATTACTCAGGTGCTGTTCCCTTCTACATGAAAGAACAGTTTGCACAAAACAATATCACGAAATATATAGCAAAAAAAGTCCTGTCAAATCCGAAGAATCTCTCAAATATATTCCAGAAAGGTTGGCATCTTTTCTCACGAGGACATTACATCAAACAAAAAAGAAAAAGCATCCAGGATTCCAACATGAAAGGCTTTGAGTATCTCTGGTGCAAAGCGCAAGGTATGCGGAAAAAAAACATGTTAAAACACCACTACCAGACGTTACAACAGCCAGCAGAGTTCCATAAGCCGTACATTTATTTTCCCCTGCATTACCAACCAGAAAACACCTCTAGCCCACTTGGTGAAACCTTTGCAGATCAATTCCTAATTGTGGATATGCTCTCTAAATGTGCACCAGCTAACTGGATTATCTACGTCAAAGAACACTCTTCTCAATGGCATCTAAAATTACATGGGGAATGCTCCCGAAACACGGATTTCTATGACCGCCTTGTCCATCTCCCTAATGTTAAGCTCATCCCAATCTCCACACCGAATTTCGAATTAATAGATCACGCAAAAGCTGTGGTGACTATTACTGGGACATCGGGCTGGGAAGCAGTGATCAGAGGAAAACCAGCACTCGTCTTCGGACATGCATGGTACAAATTCTGCGAAGGAGTCTTTTACATACCAACCGAGAATACATGCAGAGATACGCTATCGAAAATAAACGCAGGGTACACTGTTGATCGTGAGTTAGTACGTTTATTCCTTTCAGCGGTTCAAGAGATTGGTCTCAATGCATATGTCGAACCATCCTATGCAAAAATCGTCGATATATCCAACGAAGAAAACGTATCACGAATAACAACAGCTATCTATACATTTTATTTACAAAGTACCACAAAAAAATAACAAGATATGATACCATTCGTATATAGAAAAGTTTTTTATCAGAATCTACATGTCCTATACTATTATTTTCAATGGGGCGTCTTTAATGGATATATTAAAAAATAAAGTAATTCTTTTAACAGGTGGAACAGGCTCTTTTGGTAACAAATTCACAGAAATAGCTCTAAAAAAACATGACCCGAAGACAATCCGAATCTTCTCGCGAGGAGAAAAGAAACAACTCGATATGATGAACAAATTCAAAGATGATAGGTTACGGTTTTTTATTGGTGATGTACGAGATAAAGACCGACTTCGCAGGGCTATGACTGATTGTGATATTGTTGTGCATGCGGCAGCTCTCAAACAAGTCCCTGCCTGTGAATATAACCCTATAGAGGCAGTACGAACCAATATCGACGGTTCGATTAACGTAATTGATGCCGCAATTGACAATGGAATCGAACGGGTGATGACGATTAGTACCGATAAAGCAGTCCATCCTGTAAACTTGTATGGTGCGACAAAAATGACTGCAGAGAAACTCTTTATTCAAGGGAATTCCTATGCCGGGAAAGTCAATACCAAGTTCAGTTGCGTCAGATATGGAAATGTGATTGGAAGCCGTGGAAGTGTTATTCCTCTGTTCGTTGAGCAGAAAAAAACTGGTACCCTCACAATCACCGATGAAAAAATGACTCGATTCTGGATTACCCTTGACCAAGGAGTCAACTTCGTTATCGACTGTATCGATAGAATGAAAGGGGGCGAAATCTTTGTCCCAAAAATCCCCAGCATGAAAATCACCGAATTAGCAAAAGCAATAGCTCCTCATGCAAAACGAAAAATCATAGGCATCAGACCCGGAGAGAAAATCCATGAGATCATGCTTATTGAAGAAGAAGCAACTCATGCGAAAGAATTTCCTGATTATTTTGTTATTGAACCTGAACATCCTTTTTGGAGTAATCGCCATCTCACTGGTGGGGAACCCCTCCCTAAGAACTTCCAGTACACAAGCGACGAGAACAAGGAATGGCTCACCAAAGAAAAATTAGTGAAAATCATTAAGGAATTAGGATGTCTGGAACGTTAGCTATCAACGGTGGAGTACCGGTACGAAAAGAATATTTATCATACGGTCATCAATGGATCAACAATGATGACATCAAAGCAGTTGCAGAAGTGTTGAAAACCGACTGGGTTACACAAGGTCCAAAGGTTGATGAGTTTGAAAAAATCGTTTCTGATTATTGTCATGCGAAGTACGCAGTTGCGTTTTCTTCAGGGACCGCGGCACTTCATGCTGCTGCGTTTGCTACAGGAATTACAGAAGGCCATGAAATCATTACCACTCCGATTACCTTTGTTGCTGATGGAAACTGTGCACTGTATCAGGGCGGGACCGTAAAACTTGCTGACATCCAATCAAATACTTATAATATTGACCCTCAATGTATCAAAAAAACAATAACATCAAAAACAAAAGCAATTCTTCCTGTGGATTTTGCAGGTCAACCCTGTGATATCGATGAAATAAATGAAATCGCCCATGAACATGGAATACCGATAATTGAAGACGCTGCCCATGCGCTTGGAGCAGAATATAAGGGGAAGAAAGTAGGTGGACTTGCGGATATGACCATACTAAGTTTCCACCCGGTTAAAGCCATTACCACTGGAGAAGGAGGTATGGTTCTCACCAACAATGTGGAATATTATGAAAAGCTTCAGACCTTTCGAACACATGGCATCACTAAAGACCCAAAAAAAATCAAAAAAAATGAAGGTGCGTGGTATTATGAGATGCAAGATCTGGGTTATAACTATCGATTAACTGACTTCCAATGTGCTCTTGGGATAAGTCAGTGTAAAAAATTGGATCAATTTATCAAACGAAGGCGGGAGATTGTTCAGCAGTATAACACAGCGTTTAAAGATTTATCAGAAATCGTGGCACCTTACGAAAAAAAAGATGTACGATCTGCATATCATATTTATGTGATCCAGTTACAACTAGAAAAACTTCGGGCTGATAGAAAAACAATATTTGATGCATTTAGAGCAGAAAACATTGGTGTACAGGTTCATTACATCCCGGTTCATTACCACCCCTATTATCAACAACATGTCGGATATAAACAAGGTGATTTTCCAAATGCGGAACGATACTATGAACGTGCACTCACGCTCCCCCTATTCCCAAGGATGACAACTCAAGATATCGAAGATGTTATTCAAGCAGTATATAAAATAATCACCTTTTATCGTAACAAGGAGGAAGGATGAAAAAATGGTGAAAGATAATATATTTATTAACCACGAACTGCAAGATGATATATTTTTAAACTATGAAGGAGACGCATGGTTCAACCGAAATGCTAAAACACTTGGAAAAAACCTTGAGAATGACTTCCCATTAAAACTTATCGATCTCCTTAACCTAAAACCTGCAAGAATACTAGAGATTGGTGCAGCGAACGGCTATCGTTTGGCTGAAATATCACACAGACTTGGATCTGGTACCTATGTTGCTATTGAACCTTCATCGAAGGCTATTGAGGATGGTCAAAAACGGTTTCCTTTTATTGAATTTCGACGAGGTTTAATGCATGATCTTCCTCTTGAAAATGATGAAGTATTCGATTTAGTTATCGTTAATTTCGTTTTCCACTGGATTTCGAGGGATAAACTCCTCTGTTCTGTGGCAGAACTAGATAGAGTGATCGCTGAGGGTGGTTATCTCATCTTAGGTGATTTTCTCCCGGATGTGCCGACAAAGGTGAAGTATCATCATCTTCAGGATGAAGAGGTTTTTACCTATAAACAGGATTATGAAGAAATCTTTCTTTCATCTGGATTATTTACCCGTGTCGCGCAACTAACCTTTGATCATGATACACACTCGCTTACACCCGATGTAAGCGGGGAAAGACGCGGCGTTGTGTCTTGTCTAAGGAAAAATAAAGAAAATTTATATGTGACAAAAACGTTTCAAAAAAATCCATAAATCTTACGATACGGAGGTTACCATGAAAATTCTTGTAATAGGCTGTGGGTCTATAGGCGAAAGACATATCAAAAATCTCAAGAGTCTTTCTGCTGGCACTATTATAGCATATGATATCAACCAAGATCAACTTCAGGGAATAAAAGAAAAATATTCTCTTGATGTTTTTAATGACCTTGATGCCGCCTTAGATCAGAATCCTGATGTTGTCATTGTGTGTACTCCACCCGTATTCCATATGCCCATGGCAATCAAAGCAGTTAACCATGGTGCTCATGTGTTCATTGAAAAGCCGATCTCTCATACCATCAAAGACGTGGATGATTTTCTTAATGCTGCAAAAAAGAAAAAACGAATGGTTTTTGTTGGTTATAATCTCCGTTTTCAAAAAGGAATACGTCTCATGAAACAGCTCCTCGAAGAAGGAGTTATTGGTAAGACATTGGCGATACGAGCAGAATTTGGTCAATATCTCCCTGACTGGCGGCCTTCACAAGATTATACAAAGAATTACACAGCTCATGAAAGCATGGGCGGGGGCATCATCCTCGACGGCTCCCATGAAATTGATTATGTACGCTGGTTTTCTGGGGAAATCAAAGAGGTATCTTGTTTCGCGGATACACTCAGTACGTTAAATGTGGATGTTGAGGACACCGCAGAAATCCTTATGAAAACCGAAAATGGCATTATGGCTGAAATACACCTTGATTTTATCCAAAGAGTGTATTCACGAACCTGTAAAATCATCGGAACTGGAGGAACCCTTATCTGGGATTACCCTGAAAAAGTCGTAAAACTGTACTCTGCTGGGACAAAACAATGGAAGGTATTCCCGATCCAATCAGACTCCAATGAGATGTACCTTGAAGAAATGAAACATTTTCTTGACTGTGTTAACGGAAAATCAAATCTGTTGATAGATGGTTATACAGGAAAAAAAGTATTAGAGGTTGTCCTTGCGGCAAAAAAATCTGCGAAAACCGGTAAGGCGATAAAGCTGTGATAAAAGTCATTGGGATTATTCAGGCACGAACTGATTCAACCAGACTTCCCAATAAAACACTTAAAGATATCCAAGGAAAACCACTCATTCTTCATGTAATTGAACGAGTGCAACATGCAACATCAATTGAAAAAGTTGTTCTTGCAACAACAACACGATCAATCGATACACCTCTTGCAGACCTCGTACAAACACAAGGCATACCCGTGTATCGTGGAGATTGTGATGACGTTCTTGACAGATATTACCAGGCAGCTACCCAGTACCATGGAGCAGTGATTGTACGTATCACCGGAGATTGTCCCCTTATAGATCCTCATGTGATCGACACTATCGTGCAGATTTTTTTACAACACCACTACGATTATGTCACCAATACATTACAACCCACGTACCCTGATGGGTTGGATGTTGAAGTCTTCTCTTACAAAGCACTGCAAAAAGCGTGGAACGAAGCAACACTTACCTCCGAACGAGAACATGTTACCGCATACATCAGAAACCATCCTGAGCTCTTTACCCTTTATGACATCAAAAATCCTGTAGATCTCTCCAAATACCGTTGGACCGTCGACCAGCAAGAGGACCTGGACTTTGTAAGAGAAATCTATAAAAGACTCTCTAAGAAGCAAAAGATATTCTACATGGAGGATATTGTTGAACTCTTACAACAACACCCTCAACTACAAGAAATAAACGCAAGGATTCAAAGAAACGAAGGGTATCTTCGCTCCTTAAAACAAGATAAAAAAATTAGAAGGTGAAAGATATGGTAGCAGTAAAAGAATCACGTGTTAAAAAATCATTAGAACTATGGAAACATGCTGAAGACATCATCATGGATGGCACACAACTATACAGTAAAATGGCTTCCGTAGGAGTAAAAGGAGTCTCGCCTATATATTTTATAAAAGCAGACGGTGTCTACGCATGGGACTACGAAGGGAACAAATACATTGATTACACCATGGGCCTTGGTCCTTGTTTTGTCGGGTATAACAATCCGAAAGTCAAAAAAGCTATCCAAAAACAACTTGAGATTGGAACGATTTTCTCATTACCTCATCCACTTGAGATAAAGGCGGCTGAGACGCTTATTGATATCATCCCCTGTGCTGAAATGGTGCGTTTTCTTAAAACCGGTTCTGAGGCGACACAAGCGGCCGTGCGAATCGCTCGGGCATATACCGGACGGGAGAAAGTCATTAAAGGACACTACCATGGTTGGCATGAATGGTGCCTTGCAGATTCCATAAAAAACGGTGGGATCCCTCGTGTGTATAAAGACTTGGTATTCGAAGTGAAATACAATGATATTGAGGCTGTTAAGAAACTCTTCGAGCAGCATAAAAACGAAATAGCATGTGTCATCATTGAACCGATTGAAACAGAGTTGCCGAAAGATAACTATTTACAGAAACTACGTGACATCACCAAACAAAACGGGGCACTATTAATCTATGATGAGGTTGTCACCGGGTTCCGATTCGCATTAGGTGGCGCACAAGAATATTTTGGTGTACTCCCTGATCTAGCGGTCTTTGGGAAAGCCATGGGTGGAGGACTTCCCTTATCAGCAGTGGTCGGAAGAAAAGAAATCATGCAAAAAGCAAAAGATAAAATCTTTGTCTCCTCCACATTTGGTGGCGAGCTGTTATCACTCGCAGCATTTCTCGCTGTTGTTGATGTCCTCAAAACAGAACCAGTGCATGAGCGAATCTTTGCCATCGGCAATAAAATACGCGATGAATTTAACAAATTAGCACTGAAACACGGCAGCAAAATCGAATGTATCGGGCTGGGACCACGACTTGATTTCAAATACCGGAACCTCAAAGGCCAAGATGATCCTCAGGTAAAAACACTCTTCATGCAAGAGGTTGTGAAACGAGGTATTTTCTTCGTCTGGAACATGCTGCCTTCTTACAAACTCAGCGATAAAGATGTGGACTACACTCTGAAGGTCTTCGATGAGGCATTACAGATTACGACAGATGCAGAAAAGAAAGGAATCGTCTCTACACTCCTTGAAGGAGAACCACCAATAAAGGTGATTTAAACATTTGGGATTGAATAAAAGGAAGAATAATTCACATGAAGATTGCTTTTCGCGTAGATGCATCAATAGACATCGGTATCGGTCATCTGATGCGATGTCTGGCGTTATCTGAGGCACTTCGCAAAAGAGGACACCACTGTTCCTTCTTGTCAAAAACAAGTACACCTGAGGTCATCCAGCGTATCGAAAAATTCCATTGCGATTTCCATGGCATCACTCCTGCGACAACCCTCAGCCAAGATCAAAACACCTTTATCGAATACTGCCATAAAAACGACATCGACTGGGTTGTAACCGATCACTACGCTTTGGACCTCTCGTATATCAAAGAGATAAAACATCAGGGATTTCATGTGCTCTCTATCGATGACACAGCCCAGATGCATTACTACTCTGACATCGTCGTAAACCAAAATATCGGTGCAGAAAAATTCATTTTCTCCACGGAACAATACACGACAATCCTCCGGGGTCCAACCTATGCTATGCTTCGGGATGAATTATTACAACGAGGAAAAAAGAAACACCAGAGCAATGTGAAAAAATTATTAATAACACTCGGTGGGACTGATCCTGAAAACGATATTCTCAGGATATCACAATCAATTGCTGAAGTAACAACAAACTTGGAACAATTACTCGTCATCGGTCCGTTTAATCCCCATCGAGCAGTCCTGCAATCATTTGCTGAAAAAACAGATGCACCTATTACCCTAATTCAATCACCTGATAATATGGCAGACATTTACCTTCAGGCAGATCTTGCGATTAGCGCTGGGGGAAGCTCCTGTTATGAATTGGCGTATTTTGGTATCCCCAATCTCATCGTTACCATAGCAGATAATCAACTCGCTATTGCGCATGAGTTCGATAGACAACACATCGGACTATATCTCGGAAAGAAAAACGAAATGCAACCTGAGTACCTCAAAGATAAATTAAAAGAATTAATTGAGAATCAGTTATTGCGAAAACGAATGAGTCGAAACGGCCAGAAGCTTGTTGACGGAAAAGGAAAGGAACGTATTGTCGACTGCATGGAGAAGATTTTTTTGAAGAAAACGGATTCAGACGGAGTTCCCTTATGACCGCAGATATTGAAAACGTGTTTTGTGTCTTCGGCTATGACTTTTCTAAAAAGAAATTCATCGTAGATGACTCAGAAAAAGACGTACCTTTCTTGAATATTGGTCGATTACATGGTTTCGGATCCTCCTCACACCCAAAGATATCCATTGAAGAATTTCTGCAGACACCGGTGAACGATCAGATCGATTTATTTCTGGAGTTTTTCAAATCGCTTCTAGGTGATTTCGCTCGTGCATACGTTGATGAGCATGGTGCCCTTAATGTGATCACCTCCACATCTCTTGATTTGTATTATTATCAGAAGGGAGACGTAGTTTATTTTTCAAGAAACCAGAAACAAATTTACGACATGGGCGCTGATTTTACTGCCATCAACCAGAACGTCCTCTTTTTATATATATGCACAGGCCGGCATTTGCCCTATCACACGTTTTTCGACAATGTCAAACGATTGCCTGGTGGTCATTGGTTGCGAGTAACGTCGGATTTCACTTCTAAGATTAATTTCTATTTCACTGAAAAAGGAGAGACTTTTGATAAGAAGACTGCTCCAACTGACCCTATAAAAGAATACACAGCTTGCATGGATGAGGCATCCGAAATAATCTCTCAAAGCACTGATCAAACAAAAGAGAGAATCTTTGTTACCTTATCTGGTGTGGATAGCGCAAATGTGCTAGCCGCCTTTCTTCAATGGAAGAAACCCTTCGTCGTTCATGTCGCCAATAACAAGGTACAAGCAGAAATCACAAGAGAAATAATACGATATTTCCACATTGAAGACAGATACATCGAGGAAATTGATACGGTGAAGCCAAATATTTCATTGCTTTCGAAGCTCTATTCCTCGATTCTGTGCCCCTATTCGTCCTTCAGATCCGATTTTAACATAAACTCGGCCGCGAACAAAAAACAACAGGGACGAGGAAGCACGGTTATTTATTACGGTGATATATGCGGCCTTGGGCAATCCTTCTCTACGTCACTTCATTATGGGTATAATTTTTATTACACCTATCTTGAAGGATGGAATAAAAGGTTGATGTTCACAAGCTTCTTTCTAAAGAATCTTGAAACATATTTCTTCTTTCATCGGATTCCAGCGAAATATCGTTCTAATCATCCGTTCTACAACTATCTTTTAAGCTGCCCGATCCCAACTGCGCATTATACAGATTTCAAGCCAATCCAGGCATTGCATCATGTGGGCGGTTTATCTGAAAAACAAAAGGATATTCTCCTCGATGTCTTTAAAAAAGAACTTGACCAAACGATCTCTTCCGCGAATTTTTCTGAAGATGATATCCTTCGTCGGCGGAATGGTGCCTTCCGTAGCCATGTTTTCCGTGCTTGGTATTTTAACTATGTCATCCAGATGCTCACCACAAGGAACGCCTCACAATCCGAACTGTATTTCGGCAACCAAATTAATTGGCTGATGATCGGTGGCCCAGGCACAAAATTTCTTTTCAACTATCAAGTACCACTCAAAGACATTTTTCTCACAAAAATTCCGGTTTATCAGTACTTCGCAAACAAGGCTAAACATCCTTTTAACTGGATATCAAATCGTGCAAGAAAAAAAATGCCACCATCCGAGCTGAACGATTATTATTTAAAGATGTTCTTTTTCTTGATGGTAGGTAAGTGGATTGAAATTATTTTGGGTGAAAAAGCTTTTAAAAAGTTAAAAAAGAAATTGCGATCCATCATTAAAGGTTCAGTTTCTCCCGATTTAAACGCACCATCCGCCCCGTCTCTTAACATCAACCGAGAATTACTCAAAGAAAAATATGATTTCGAGTATCACGATTATGTTACGGATACCGAGATTCTATCATTTCTTGACAATTTAAAGGCAGAAATCAATTTGTCAGAAACAAATATAATGAACTCCACTCACGATCGTTATGTGAATCTACAACTTTATCTTTCCTCTGTATATGAGAAACAAAACTGATAAAGAAAAATAGGGTATACCTAAAATAAACTTAAAGAATTCATAACAGGTTAATATATAATTAAAAACGGGTTAATAGCAAGAAGGAGTGGTATCCTTGATACGAGACGTAAAGATAGGAAATAAAAAAATTGGTCTTGGTCACCCAACCTATATTATCGCTGAGATCGGAGCGAATCACAATCGCAGTCTCGACATTGCCAAGAAACTCATCGACAAAGCCGCTGAGGCGGGTGTTGATGCAGTCAAGTTCCAGACCTACAAAGCAGAAACCTTGTATTCCCAACGCACACCGAAGTTTTCCAAGGATAACATTAATCCCTTTGATCTGATAAAAGCAAATGAACTGCCACGAGAATGGCACCGTGTGTTGTTCGATTATGCAGCCAGAAAAAACCTTCATTTCCTCTCTTCTCCTTTTGATTATGCTGCGGTTGACGAGTTGGATGCCGTAGGGGTCCTTGCATTCAAGGTCGCCTCATTTGAGCTTATTGATCTCGGGTTGTTACGACATATCGCACAAAAACATAAACCGATTCTCCTCTCTGTCGGGCTTGCGACGCTTGGAGAAATCGAAGAAGCATTAGAAGCGATCCGTTCTCAAGGAAATAATGATATCGTACTGCTTCATTGCGCTTCATTATACCCTTCGCCACCAGAGGTTGTGAACCTTAAAACTATCGTGACGCTCTCAAAAGCGTTTCAAATACCTATTGGATTTTCAGACCATACCCTTGGAATCCATGTTTCCGTTGCTGCAGTCGCTCTAGGAGCAGTTGTTGTAGAGAAGCATTTCACGTTAGATCGAACCATGAAAGGCCCGGATCATTCATTTGCTGTGGAACCAAATGAACTGAAACAATTAGTGACAAATATCAGAGAGGTTGAACAAGCACTAGGAACCGGTGTGAAAGTACGATCAACTGCAGAACAAGAAATGTATGAAAAAGGCCGACGCAGTATTATCGCTGCTGTTGACATCAAGAAAGGAACGATCATCACAAAAGAAATGCTTGTGGTGAAACGACCAGGATATGGAATTAAACCAAAGTACATTGATACCATCATCGGAAGAACCACGAAAAAAGACATAAAAGCAGATTATTGGGTTACCTGGGATGATATCTAAACAAAGGAGGAAATGGGTTTTCTATGACTATTGAGTTTGAAAACATCCTTACTGTCTCTAATGATTTCAAGGAGTTAATTCGAACCTGGCGTAATAGCAAACATGTTAGCCAGTACATGATAACAGATCATTATATCACGAAAAAGGAACATGAGCAATGGATAGAAAAATTAAAAACACAAACAACAACAAAAGCCTGGATTATCTTCTACAATAGAAAACCGATTGGACTGGTGTCTCTTTCGAATTTCGATACGAAAAAGAAATCAACGGAATGGGGTTTTTATATCGCGGATGAATCTGCACGAGGGAAAGGCATCGGTTCGACTGCTTTGTTTATGTTAATGAAATATGTATTTGATGCCCTTCTCTTTCATACAATGAAAACCAGTGTACTTGAAAATAATCCTCAAGCCATTCAATTATATAAAAAATTTGGTTTTACAGAAGATGAGACACAAAAGCAGCACCTTAAACGAAATGGAAAAATAATTAATATCATTACCATGTCGACCTCACGCAATACTTGGGAGTGTGTGAAAGGAACAATCCAGCCCCTTCAAGCAAGTGATATCGTTTGATAATTCTACAGGCAGAAATTAAAATTATCTGAATCTTCCAATAGACAAGTTTTTTATGGTCGTTTTTCGTTCTGCCTTCAGGACGGTCACCATTTATGACGCGGTACAATCTAACGCACTTGCAGAAATTAGAATCAGAAGCGTTGTATGTGATCCGAGAAGCTGCTTCGCAATTTGAGCATCCTGCTTTACTTTTTTCTGGTGGAAAAGATTCTATTGTTCTTGGGTATCTTTCGCAGAAAGCATTTCAGCCAGCGAACATCCCCTTTCCTTTTCTCCATATCGATACGGGGCATAACTTTCCAGAAACCATTCAATTTCGAGATCATTTTGTAAAAACGCTTGGTGCTCGGTTGGTGGTCGGATCTGTCCAAGAATCCATCGATACAGGTCGCGTTCGGGAGGAGAACGGACGATACGCGAGCAGAAACGTGCTTCAGACGATTACCTTACTTGATACTATTAAGAAACACAAGTACGATGCAGCGCTTGGTGGCGGACGACGAGATGAGGAAAAAGCTCGCGCGAAAGAACGCTTTTTCTCCCATCGTAATGAATATGGGCAATGGGACCCAAAGAACCAGCGACCAGAATTATGGGATCTTTACAACGGTCGGAAACATGTCGGTGAGCATTTTCGTGTTTTCCCGTTGAGCAACTGGACAGAACTTGATGTCTGGCAGTATATCATGAAAGAAAACATCGACATCCCTAAGATATATTTCTCACATACAAGAGAATGTGTTGAGCGTGATGGTGTCCTCTATGCCTATTCTCCCTATATCAACTGGGATGATGAGGAAAAAAAACAGATTAAAAAAATGAAGGTTCGTTTTAGGACCGTCGGCGATATGACGTGTACCGGAGCGATTGAATCAAACGCGAAAACTGTCGCAGATATTGTTGCAGAAGTGGCGGCATTCCGATGTTCTGAGCGTGGAAGCAGAGCAGATGATCAACGATCTGAGACATCAATGGAGGATCGAAAACGTGAAGGATACTTCTAAGGAGAAGAAACCAGGGTATCTCGACATGGAACTTCTCCGTTTCACGACTGCCGGGAGCGTGGATGACGGGAAAAGCACGCTTATCGGTAGATTGATGTATGATACGAAAACAATTTTTGAGGATCAGCTTCAAAACTTAGAGAAACTCAGTGAACGACGGGGTGAAGAACTGAATCTCGCGTTGCTTACTGACGGGTTACGTGCAGAACGAGAGCAGGGAATTACCATTGATGTCGCCTATCGATATTTTGCTACACCAGCGAGAAAATTTATTATCGCTGATACTCCAGGTCATGTACAGTATACCAGAAACATGGTGACTGGTGCGTCTACCGCGAATCTTGCGTTAATCCTTGTGGATGCACGAAACGGGGTGATGGAACAAACACATCGGCATTTGTTTATCGCCTCTTTGTTAGGAATCCCTCATTTTGTGATCTGTATCAATAAAATGGATCTTGTCGGATACACACAAGATGTGTATGATCGCATCAAAGCAGAGATAGATGATTTCATCTCCAAGCTTCATGTCTCTGATATCTCTTTTATCCCTATCAGTGCCCTGCTTGGGGATAATGTTGTGGAGAAATCAGATCATATGCCTTGGTATCATGGTCCACCCCTGCTCTACTTCCTTGAAAACGTCCATATCGGAAGCGATGAAAACCTGGTTGATTGTCGGTTTCCAGTTCAATATGTGATTCGACCACGATCCGATAAATTCCATGATTACCGTGGGTACGCTGGAAAGATCGCAAGTGGTATCTTCAAACCAGGGGATTCGGTGAAAGTCCTTCCTTCGGGTTTCACAACAAAGATTAAATCAATCGAATCAACCAAAGGAGAAATTGTCGAGGCGTTTCCCCCGATGTCCGTGGTGATGCAACTTACTGATGATATCGACATCAGTAGAGGAGATATGTTGGTGAGGGAACATAACATTCCCTTTATTAGCAAAGAAAGTAATGTTATGGTTTGTTGGATGAATGAGAAATCCTTACGAGTAGGAAACACGTATCTGCTTCGACACACAACCAAGGAAACAAAATGTACGGTCACTGAGATTCACTATAAAATCGATATTAACACCTTGCATAGAGTTGAGAATGTCTCATCGTTTGGATTAAATGAGATTGGGAGAATCAGGATTAAAACCGCACAACCATTATTTTATGATAGTTACCAGCGGAATCGGGAGACGGGAAGTATAATTTTAATTGATGAAACGACTAATGAGACCGTTGGTTCAGGGATGATACGAGATCCTGAGGTTAGTCTTGAGAAAATGGAGACATTGTCTGAATGATGCAGCAAAAAATAAACGAACAAAAAGGAGTTACGGTATGGTTCACTGGACTACCCTGCTGCGGAAAAACCACTATCGCAAATCGTGTTGCACAACACCTTCAAAGCAAAGGGTTGAAGGTTGAACGGTTAGATGGCGATACTGTACGGCAAGATCTAACCGGGGATCTTGATTTTTCAAAAAAGGACAGAGACGAAAATATACGACGAGTATCTTTTGTGGCAAAACTTCTCACACGAAACGGTGTTGCTGTTCTCGCCACCTTCGTTTCACCATATAGAGACGCCCGGGAAAACGCCCGGCGGGAGATAGGGAATTTTGTTGAAGTATATACACGATGCCCTCTTGAAGTGTGCATGAAACGAGACGTCAAAGGCATGTATAAAAAAGCCCTAGCTGGTTCTCTTCCCCATTTCACTGGTGTCGATGACCCGTACGAGGAACCAGAACACCCGGAACTCATTGTTGATACTGATAAAGAGACTCTTGAAGAATGCGTTGACAAAGTCTTACGAAAATTAGAAGATTTGAAGTATATAAAACAATAATCATCAAAACAACGATAGGGTCGGATATCACATTTTTCCTTTTGTTTGTAAATTTTTTAAAATTCCTTTCCTATTTCTTATGTCTTAGCTCATCATCCCTAATTTCAGATTTAATATAGTTAAACATTTCTTTCGGATGAACTAAATTTAAGAAAAACTTAAAATCTTTTTTATTAAATTCTTTTAACACATAAAGAACGAGAAGATACACCGCTAATCCAAGGAAAGCGAATACAATAAGTTGATACCATCGCGTCACAGGGATGATGAGGTTGACTCCGTACAGGACGAGTCCCATACCAAAACCAGCGATGATATGTCGTGGAGTATGGGTTTGAAAATATTTGATTCCCGTAAGTTTCTTTGCCATTATTTTTAAGGCGATGAATCCGGCAAATGTGGAACAGACTGTTGCAACCCCTGCTCCAGCAGGCCCGTTAATACCAA
>Ga0209777_10001375_pt1 | contig 35535 bp, 28 predicted proteins | sample FrelakmetHBP12HB_FD_187147 | JGI IMG/M metagenome (GOLD analysis project Ga0209777, IMG submission 187147) | Freshwater lake sediment microbial communities from the University of Notre Dame, USA, for methane emissions studies -HBP12 HB (SPAdes)... | ecosystem: Environmental > Aquatic >...
GCATTCTTTCCGGCGATCATGCCAAAGAAGCCTCGGACCTGGGCCTGCCGTTCGTGGGCGTGGGGTTCTTATACAACCAGGGCTATTTCTCGCAGCGCATCACCGAGGATGGCTGGCAGGAAACTCGCCATTACCATTTCAATTTTACTGAAATGCCAATCATTTCTCTGAAAGATGAGCAGGGTAATCCTCTGCTGGTTTCAGTGGAATTGCCTGGCAGGGATGTGTTTGCCCGCATCTGGGAAATTCGCATCGGGCGTAATTCTCTTTACCTCTTGGATTCCAATGTAGAACAGAATTCGGCGACAGATCGCCATTTAACCTCACAACTTTACACCAATGATATGGAAATCCGCATCTCCCAGGAAATGCTGCTGGGGTTGGGCGGGGTACGCGCACTTCGTTTACTAGGTTATCACCCAAATGTCTGGCATATGAATGAGGGTCACTCTGCTTTCCTTACCCTGGAACGAGTACGAGAATTGATTACCCAAGGAAAGGATTTCAACAGCGCCGTACAGGAATTACGCAATTCAAATGTATTCACCACCCACACACCCGTTGCAGCAGGCAATGACCAATTTCCCCTCTGGCTGGTTGACAAATATTTCCCGCGAGTCTGGTCTGAGTTAGGTCTAAATCGCGACCAATTTATTGAACTCGGCAAACAGACGCAAGCCTGGGGAGAAACTTTCAGCATGCCGGTGTTAGCGCTCAAGCTTTCCAACCATGCCAACGCAGTATCCAGATTGCATGAGCAGGTAGCGCGGAAAATGTGGTCATTTCTCTGGCCGGAACGGAAAGTGGAAGACATTCCCATCAGTCACATCACCAATGGTGTCCATACGGGCACATGGCTGGCGCACCGTATGCGCCTGCTTTTTGAGCGCTACCTAGGGAACGACTGGTACGCGCATTTTGATGATCCGGATTTTTGGACTAATATTGATTGCATTCCTGATGAAGAGTTATGGAATGTGCGCCACCATCTGAAGCGCAAATTGATAACCTATACCATCGAACGCACCCGCCAACGTTGGCAAACAGGCAAAATTCATGCCGCGCAAGTGATTGCGGAAGGTGTGATGTTGGATCCCTACTCGCTCACTATTGGCTTTGCCAGGCGCTTTGCCACTTACAAACGCCCCGGCCTTATTTTCAATGATTATGACCGTTTACTGCGCATCATCACCAATAATCAGATGCCGGTTCAGATCATTTTCGCCGGCAAAGCCCACCCGGCGGATGAACCCGGCAAGCTGCTTATCCAAAAGGTTTACCGCTATGCAAAGGACCCGAAAACCTGCGGCCGCCTGGTCTTTATTGAAGATTACGATATGAATATCGCCCGATATATGGTGCAGGGAGTGGACGTTTGGTTGAATACACCCTTGCGCCCCAATGAGGCCAGCGGCACGTCTGGAATGAAAGCTGCGCTAAATGGTACTCTCAACTTATCAGTTTTAGATGGTTGGTTTGAAGAAGGGTACAACGGGCACAACGGATGGGCAATTGGTACTGAAAAAGATTATAGCGACCCACAGGAACAGGACCGCATGGATGCTGCCAGTCTTTACGATCAGCTTGAAAAAGACATCATCCCCATGTTTTACCAGACGCATGCCATGGGCGATTATTCAGCTGCCTGGTTGGCAAAAGTCAAGGAATGCATCCGCAGTCTGGCGCCTCAATTCAGCACACGCCGGATGTTAAAAGAATATTTAACTAAAATGTATATCCCGGCATTACAAGAAAATAACAAGGGCAAATGAGAAAGAAGGTTTGAAATGTTAACAGCTTTGCAAAATCCCAATATATGGCTGATGACATTGGCCATTTTCATCCTACGGGTTGTGAATATAGCCATTGATACCGTGCGCATGCTGACTGTAATGCGCGGAATGAAACTCATTTCATACATCCTGGGTGTTTTGGAATCTCTGCTCTTTATCCTCGCCCTGGGTCCGGTAATGAGCAATCTAAATAACATAATTTTCATTTTGGCTTATGCGGTCGGCTATGCAACCGGTGGTTTGTTGGGAATGATCATTGAGGAAAATTTGGCTTTTGGTTTTGTGCATATCACCGTGGTTTCTTCCAAACACGGAGCCAAAATCGCCAAATCTTTACGCAAATATGGCCATGCCGTCACAGAAATTCAGGCACAGGGCAAAGATGGTGCAGTAACTTTATTGGAAACCAGTGTACAGCGCAAACACATGAAAAATGTGCAAACGATTATTTGTAAAAGTGATGATCGGGCATTCATCACCACCCGGGATATTCAGCCATTGCATCGCGGTTTCTGGTTGGAAGATTAAAATATCCAAATCGTTTGTTGAGATTGATTATTAATCTGCAATCAACATTCCACCCATTTGCAGGGTAACAAACCAGTTTTAACTGCTATGAAGCTTTCCTGTTTTATTTTTTCTGACTGGGGGCTGGTTTATTTTTAATTTTTTTCCCATGGTTTGGGTCGTCAGCAAATTGCAATGACCACAAGCGATAATACATTTGCTTTTTTGCCAGTAATTCCTTATGGCTGCCATCCTCGATAATCCTGCCTTCGTTTAAAACCAATATCCGGTCGGCATTTTGGATAGTAGAAAGACGATGGGCAATCACAAAAGTAGTACGCCCTTTCATCAGGATATCCAAAGCATCCTGCACTTCATGCTCGGATTCCGTATCCAGAGCTGAGGTGGCTTCATCCAGAATTAGAATACGGGGGTCTTTTAGCAAAGCACGTGCTATTGCTATTCTCTGCCGCTGACCAGCGGAAAGCTTTACGCCGCGTTCTCCGGAAGCCGTCTCATAACCATCCGGCAGAGATTTAATGAAATTATGGGCATAGGCGGCTTTAGCCACTCTTTCAATATCCGCTATTTTGGCATTTGGTCGGCCATAGGCGATATTCTCGCGAATTGTCCCACCAAATAGAAAGGTTTCCTGCGGTACCAGCCCAATCTGAGCCCGTAGGCTGCGTAAATCCACATCGTTAATATTAATACCATCAATCTCAATCTGCCCACTGGATGGATCAAAGAAACGCGGGATAAGATTGACCAGGGTGGTCTTGCCAACACCACTGGGTCCCACAATGGCTACAATCTGAGCTGGTTTGACTTCCAGGTTTATATTCTTTAAAACCAATTCACTACCGGGCTCATAGCTGAAATTAATGTCTTTGAAGCTGACGTTTCCATTAACTCGTGGAAGTTGTTTTTGATTTTTATTGGAAACCGGTTCAGACCGGGTCTCCAGGATTTCGAAAATTCGGGTGGAGGCACCGCTGGCTTCTTTAAGCTGGGAATATTGCCCGGCAAACTCCCCGATCGGAGCAGCCACCATTAGCATATAGATCAGGAAGGACACAAGCTTACCAGGAGTAAGGTTACCAATGATCACCTGGCGTCCGCCAAACCAGAGGATGGCAGTGACTGTGAATAAACCCAGCATGCTGACGATGGGCAGAAAAGCCGCCCTTAGCTGGGTACGTTTCATGATGGTTTGGAAGGTCTCTTCGATTCGATCGGCAAATCTTTTTTGCTCATATTTTTCCTTGGTAAAGGATTTCACCACCCGGATACCTGAGATAGCCTCTTCCAACACGGATGTGGCAGTTGCCAGGCGGTCCTGGACCAGTACGGAAATCCGTTCTAACCGCTGTCCGAATGCTATGCCGGTGACAACCAGGAAAGGCGCCAGTAGAAATACAAATAATGTCATCTGCCAGTTGAGAATCAACATCAAGACCAGTCCACCGGCAATAGTGACCACCTGACGCAACATGGATATCGGGACCTCAGTGAGTGCCTGCTGGATGACGGCCACATCATTGGTCACCCGTGAAACCAATTCACCCACCCGGCTATTGGAGAAAAATCCAAGGGGCAGCCAGAGCATGTGCTCCTGGATATCCATACGAAGGTCAGCAATAACGCGCTGGGCAACATAGATCAGCAAATAATTTTGGACAAATCCGATGACTGCCTGGATCAGGAAAAGGATGAGCAACCAGAAGGTAATGTTGTCCAACTGGGCTAAATTATGAGTGATAAAGAAGGAATCTACCAGAGTCTGGATCGCCCAGGGCAGTGCCAGTCCGATCAGGCTCCAAATGGTCAGAGAAACGGCAGATATCGCCATCTGCTTCCAATATTTGACCAGATAGCGTAATAATTTATTAATCTGATTTCCAGACGGGGCTGGTTTAGGTGATGGCACAATGTTTTGGGGCATCGTGTGGATTATATCAGTATCGGAAAGTCAATAATAATCTTATTCATTATGCTCCTCAAAAGTAAATCGGAATTTTAATATGCTAATTAAGCAGATATTTTCATTCAAAGTAATCTAAAAATCGGTTTATGAATACAATTAACCAGGTCATTAATTATGTCCATCCAACACAGTACTCCCCAAGATGTCAAAAAATTAATCCTGCATTCCCAATTATTGGATGGGGAATCCGATCTACCGGCGGTAAAGGAAGGCGCAGCGCAGGTGATTGAAAAGCTCGGATATGTGCAGATCGATACTATATCCAGAGTCGAGCGCGCCCATCATCATACATTATGGACCCGCCTTTCAGACTACCAACCCGCAATGCTGGATGAACTCCAGGCGAAGGATAAACGCATTTTTGAATACTGGGGACACGAGGCCTCCTACCTGCCCATGCAGGATTACCGTTTTTACCTGCCAAGGATGCACAGTTTTGAAGATCCACATACTGGCTGGCACCGCAACCTGCTTGAGAAATACCGCCACTTGACCCCACAAATACTGGAACGGATCCGCCAGGAAGGTCCTTTGAGTTCCAAGGATTTCGAACGTCCGGCCGGCACCAAACAGGGCGGATGGTGGGATTGGAAACCTGCCAAGACGGCCCTGGAACTTCTCTTCTGGCAGGGTAAGCTGATGGTGGTGGAACGACGCGGTTTTCAACGGGTGTACGACCTGACCGAACGGGTGTTACCCAGTGGAGTGGATATCCGTTATCCAGACGATGAGGAATTGGGTCAATTCTATGTTCGCCGTGCACTGCAATCCATGGCGGTTGCCCGTGAACGGGAGATTCTAAAGTATCTCGGTGGCGCCACACAAGCTTTGATTTCAAAGGGTCTACACGAGCTGTTAGATAAAGGGGAAGTTGTTCAACTGAAATTGGAGGGAGATAAAAGCAAAACCTACTATGCTTTTACGTGCATGATGAATTTCAAGAACCAAAAAGAGAAACCACAAATACATATCCTCTCACCCTTTGATAATCTGATCATTCAGCGCGATCGAACCAAACGATTGTTTGATTTTGAGTTCACTCTGCAGTGTTATTTGCCGGTAGAAAAACGCAAGGTCGGATATTTCCTGCTGCCCATCTTATGGGGTGATCGTTTTGTGGCGCGGATGGATGTGCAGGCAGACCGTAAGAATAAAATCCTGATCATTCACAATCTTGTGGTGGAGCCGGGTCTACTTGATTTCGATGCGTGGCTGGAGCCATTGGCAGAAAAATTAATTGCCTATTCAAACTTTAATAATTGCCAGGAATTAAAGATTATGAAAACAACGCCCTCAAGAATCAGAGCAGAATTAAAAAGATTGTGCACCAATATGAAAATGTGACTTGGTTCAATCACCAGAAAATTGATTTCGCTGAAAAGATTTTATTGCCATAGATTCAATAGATATACCCGCAAAGCTGCGGAGGTTATAATCCCCTCATGCCTCGAAGCAGGTTAATAAAACTAATTATAGTCGGATTGATTTTCGTGGCTACCAGCTATGCCCTGATTTTGCAGCCTTCGGTGCAATCCTGGGCTGGTTACCACCTGATGCAATATATTGCACAGTTACAAACCTGGCTGCATCCACCGCAAAAAGTGTCCTTTTCCACTTCAGGATCAACCACGATTTCACCACTGCTTACCATTACTGCTGAGCCTCCCCTAATCCAACCCATTACGCCCACCCAGGCAACCACTCCAATCCCTGCTGCTTTTCTAATCTCCGGCGGGAAATATTTCTCCCAGACTAATCATTGGAATTACTGCGGGCCAGCAAACCTAGCCATGCTTCTTTCTTACTTGAATTGGGCCGGAAACGCAGATGATATCGCTCGGGTTCTCAAACCTTTTCCCAAAGACAAGAATGTGATGCCGTATGAAATGTTGGATTTCATCCGATTCTCCGGTTTGGATGGTATTGTGCGCGTGGGTGGAGACCTGGAGATTCTAAAGAGGTTGATTGCCAATGGTTTTCCGGTGTTGGTTGAAAAAGGTCCTCATTTTCGCGATATTCAAGGGAACATTACCTGGATGGGTCACTATCAGGTGCTTAATGGTTACGATGACATCAATCAAGTCTTCACTGCTCAGGATTCTTACATTAAAGCTGATTATCCCCAACCCTACAATAAATTGATCGAAGAATGGCGCAGCTTTAATTATATCTATCTGGTGGCTTTCCAATCCGAAAAACGCAATGAGGTGCTTAACTTACTGGGAGCCGACGCTGATGAAACTACAAATTATCAGAGGGCATTAAGAAAAGCGGGGGATGAGACTCTCAAACTCAGAGGAGTGGACCAATTCTTCGCTTTTTACAATTACGGCAGTAACCTGGTCAATCTGCGCGATTATGCCGGAGCTGCTAAAGCGTATGACACCGCTTTCGCCTTGTACGACTCCCTGCCGGAAGATATGTCCATCCGACCTTACCGCATCCTCTGGTACCAGACCGGTCCTTATTTTGCTTACTACTATACGGGACGTTATTCAGATGTAATCGAAAAAGCCACTCATAATTCCATTGAAATGGTGCGGGATGACGTGCCCGCTCTTGAGGAGAGTTATTACTGGCGTGGTTTGGCGGAAGTACAGCTTGGAGAAAATCATGCAGCGATTGATGACTTCTACACCTGCCTAAAGTACCATAACAGATTTGAGGTCTGCATTAAAGCCCTGAACGATCAGGGAATCTACCCATAAGAATGTAAAATTATTCATGTGTGATGGAAATAAGATCCTACTCCGACAGGTATTTCATAACATCCTCGACTGACCAATTGGAGCGTAATGTACTCAAAGGTTGAAGTACCATAAAGAATAAATCAACTAACCAATGATTAAGATTTTACATTTTGCTGACGCCCACATAGATATTGCCCGCTTCGGACGGCATGATCCTGAAACCGGATTGCCTCTACGCGTGGTGGATTTTCTCAAAGCATTGGATACAATCGTGGACACAGCCATTAATGAAAATGTTGACCTGGTGATTTTTGCCGGGGATGCTTACCGCGATCGAGCTCCCGCGCCTACTTTTCAACGTGAATGGGGTAAACGCATGATGCGCCTTTCGCAGGCGAAGATTCCGACCTTGCTGGTGGTGGGCAATCACGACCTTTCGCCGGCGGCTGGGCGCGCACATGCCCTTCAGGAATATGAAACCCTGGAAGTGCCTTATATTCGAGTCATTAGCCAGCCGGAACTGCTCGGTCCCCAGGACCTGTTTGGACTACCGCTACAGGTGATTGGACTGCCCTGGGTAACCCGCTCGGGATTAATGGCAAGCCAATCGATTTCTACTTGGGAATCAAAAAATGTAAATGGGGAGTTGGAACATCACTTGGTAGATCTGCTGAATAATTTTCTTGATCAGCTCAACCCTGACCTACCGGTGGTATTGACTGCTCACGCCTCAGTACAGGGTGCCGTGTATGGTAATGAACGTAGTGTAATGCTGGGGAAGGATATAGTCCTGCCCGGTTCAATTGTCCGTGACGCCCGCCTGGATTACGTTGCCCTGGGTCATATCTATAAACCTCAGGAATTGAATTCCGGTGGTCATCCTCCGGTGGTTTATCCCGGCTCAATTGAAAGGGTGGATTTTGGTGAAGTGGATGATGAAAAACAATTTGTGATCGCGCAAGTGGAAAAAGGGACGACCCATATAGATTGGCGAAAATTGACCGGCCGCAGATTCTTCAATAGAAAATTGGAATTAACCTCCTCCGAAGATGTCCAGGGTCAACTGGAGCGCATATTACCTCCTCTGCAGGAAATGAAGGATGCCATCGGGCGCCTCGTCCTCTTCTACCCACGGGAATGGGAAGCATTTATTGATGAACCTGCCCTGCGGCGATATGCCCAAGATACGTTTGAATTTCATTTTATCCGCCGCCCACAGTTAAAAATCGGGGGGCGGGTGCCAGATGGGGAATCCCTGCTTGGCAAAACAACGGCAGACCAGCTTGATTTTTACTGGAAAAATCAGGGGCTGGCTGATAAGGATGTAAAAGACCTAAAACCCTTGGCAGAAGAAATCATGGCTCAGGTTCACAGCGGCTTTAACCCTGACCAAACTGATGAAACCCCATGATCCCCATTAGATTAAAGATCAGCGGCTTTCTTTCCTATCATCAACCGGTTGAACTGGATTTCACCAGTTTTGATCTGGCCTGTATCTCCGGCGCCAATGGAGCCGGCAAATCCTCACTGCTGGATGCCATCACCTGGGCACTCTTCGGGCGGGCACGGAAAAAGGAAGATGACGCTCTTATCAACAGCGCCTGTGATTCAGCGGAAGTGGTCTACGAATTTGAATATGAGAAGGACTGTTACCGTGTGCAGCGCAGCAAAACACGCGGAAAGACCAGCCTTTTGGAACTGCAAATCCTTAACCGGCAGGGAGAGTGGGTAGCGCTTACCGAGCATTCCTTGCGGGAGACTGAGAAACGCATCGAGCAGACCCTGCGCATGGATTACGAGACCTTCATTAATACTTGCTTTTTTCTGCAGGGCAAAGCTGACCAGTTTGCCCAGCAGCCAGCCGGTAAACGCAAAGAAATTCTCAGCAGCATCCTGAACCTTGAGATTTGGGAAAGCTACCGGAATGCCGCTACCATGCGTAAACGCAAGGAAGAAAGTGAAATGGCAGCCATCGATGTCTGGCTGATTGAAATAGAAACTGAACTCGCCCAAGAAAGCGAGCGACAAATTCGCTTGGAGCAGACCAGCCAGAATTTTAAACAAAAATCGGAAATGCGCAAAGGTAAAGAGGCGCTAGTGGAGAGTGCCCGGCGGCAGGCAGACCTGGTAAAAGAACACGAAAAACTGCTAAAAACACATATTTCCCATCTGGAAGATTTGCAGAAACAACAATCTGCTAATCAGGATCAATTACTCTCACGGCAGGATGAACTTAAGATCTATGAACAGGTCCTGGCAGAAGAAAAGGCCATCACGAGAGACGGTCAGGAACTGAACCAGATACGTTTGGAACTGGAACGATATAACCAGCTCGCAGGTCAATTCTTTCAATTGGATCAGCAGCGCGCGCAACAAGAGGCATTGATCGCCACAGAACAAGCCAGGATTGAGCAGGAAATCCTTAACCTTAAGCAGCAAGAACAACGCACAGATGGCCTCGTATCCAACCTTAAAAAAATAAAAGCCCAACTTGAATTATCCAATATTGAATTAAATAAGTTTGAGGAAAAATTAAAAGAAAAACCTGCCATGGAAAAGCGCCTGCAGGAATTGCAAGAGGCACAATCTGATTGCAGTGCCGAGAATAAACAGCTCAGGCTAACCATGGAAGACATTAAAAACCGAATTGAAGAACTGAAATCCGCTCCAGCAGTTTGCCCGCTTTGCGGTCAGGCGCTGACCGTCAATCACCGGCTTACCCTTTTAACAGGATTAGAAGCTGAAGGGAAAGCACAAGGGGACCAATTCCGCCTGAATGACAAAACCATCAAAGCAAACAATGACCTTATTACTGAATTGAAGAAGGATCTGATTTCTCTGGAAAAAGCCGATGAAGAAAAACAGCACATAATAAAGACCATAACGATCATGGAAACAGAATATCAAAATGCGGTTGTAGAACAAAGCACGTGGCAAAAGAACGGTCAACCGCATCTGTCTGAACTGGAAATGAAAATCAAGAATCATGAATTTTCATTAGACACCCATATAAAATTGGATGACATTCACACTTCCATGATTTCGCAGGGTTATGATATTAAAAAACATGAGGAAATAAGGCAAAAGGAGCTGGCTGCCAGGCCGAATGAAGACCGCTTGCGTGCACTTGAAAAAGCCCAAGCATCCGCACAACCCTTAAAACGTGAGATAAGCGGATTGGAGAAACGTAAAGCAGAGTTGGAAGAAAAGATCGAAAAGCAATCGGAATTGGTTCGTCAAAACGAGGAAAAGTATCAACTGGATACAGCTGTTTTGCCAGACCTGGCGCAGATGGAAATGGAACTTAATATTATGCGCAGCGAAGAAAATGAATTGCGTATGGAAATGGCACGGGCTGAGCAGGAGGTGGACGTTCTGGAAAAAAGAAGGGCGAAGAAAGTGGATCTGCTGGCTCAGCGTGAAGAAAAAGCCAGGAGAATATCTCATTTAGAGTCTCTGGAACGCGCTTTTGGTAAAAATGGCGTACCGGCGCTACTGATTGAACAGGCATTGCCTGATATTGAAAGCAAAGCCAATCAGATCCTCGACCAATTAAGTTCAGGAACTATGTCATTGAGCTTTGCCACTCAACGCGAACGGAAGAATAAAAAAGAGGAAGGCGCCATTCAAACCCTGGATATTCTGATCAGCGATGCTGCCAGTACACGTGAGTATGAACTATTTTCTGGCGGAGAAGCTTTTAGGATCAATTTCGCCATCCGCCTGGCATTATCACACGCGCTTGCCAAGCGGGTTGGTGCCCGCCTGCAAACGCTGGTGATTGATGAAGGATTTGGCAGTCAGGATGCGGATGGACGGCAGCGTTTGATTGAAGCCATTAATCTTGTGATGGAAAACAACACCCAGGCAGGAGAAACTGAACGTGTTTCCGATATCCGCAAGATCTTAGTCATTACACATCTGGATGAACTCAGGGATGCGTTCCCGGCACGGATTGAAGTGGAAAAAACTCCTCAAGGGTCCATCCTGCAGGTGGTGAGCTGATGGAAAGAATCCACGGCCACCTCGCAATTCAACAGCGGGTATTACCGGCCTACCGCATTCCCTTTTTTGATGCACTGGCAGCCGAATGTACCCAGGGGATGAGCATGATTGCCGGGCAGGCCAGAACGGAAGAAAATATTGAAAGCAATGCCATCCCTGCAGTGGCGGCTTTCACTCAGACAAAAAATATTCATCTCTTCCGCGGCAGATGGTATCTGTGCTGGCAAAGAGGAATAGTGCCCTGGTTGAAAAAGACACAGCCGGATGCATTGATCCTGGAAGCCAATCCGCGCAACTTGAGTTCTTACAGCGCCATCCATTGGATGAAGCAATTGAAAAGACCAGTCATTGGCTGGGGTCTGGGGTCACCAATGGCGCACGGCAACTGGTCTTCCCTGCGTCTGGGATTACGCCGTCGTTTCATCCATCAATTTGACGCATTGATCACCTACAGCCGGCGCGGCGCAGATGAATATGCACAATTGGGTTTTACGCCCGAGAAGATTTTTGTCGCTCCCAATGCGGCTGTTCCACGCCCAATGCATGCGCCGCCCAATCGACCGAGCAATTTTTTAGGCGATCGGCCGGTAATTCTATTTGTCGGGCGTTTGCAGGAACGTAAGAAAGTGGGTGATTTAATCCGTGCTTGCGCCGCTTTGCCACAAGCCATTCAACCCATCCTCTGGATTGTCGGCGATGGACCTATGCGTTCAGAATTGGAATCTCTGGCTTCCAAAATATACAGTCAAACAAAATTTTTTGGCGCCGTTCATGGACAGGAGCTGAATCACCAGTTTGTAAAAGCGGATTTGTTCGTACTGCCCGGGACAGGCGGGCTGGCAGTCCAACAGGCCATGTCGTTTGGCCTGCCGGTCATCGTTGGCCAGGCGGATGGCACCCAGACGGACCTGGTGCGGCCGGAAAATGGTTGGAGTTTGATCTCCGGCAGTGTAGAAACACTCACCCAGGCTTTGCAAATAGCATTCTCGGATGTTGCCCGCCTTCGCCGCATGGGATTGGAATCCTACCGGATCGTCAAGGACGAAATCAATTTAGAAACCATGGTCAGGGTATTCATTAAAGCGGTCAACTCTGTGACAGGTTTGCAATGATACACATCTTACTAGTGGCTGACGGCCGCAGCCCGATCACTCAGCGTTGGATTCAAACGATGCTGGCCGTTGACTGCCAGGTATCGCTCATTTCAACTTTTCCCTGTCAACCTATTGACCACGTCAACCTGGCCAGCATACTACCGGTTGCTTTTTCTTCCCTGGGTGGCAGTCAAGTGAATCCGGCAACTCAGCCACAGGCTGAATCCAGCCAAAAATTCGGACTGGCAGCATTTCGCCCAATCCTGCAATACTTGCGGTATTTCCTGGGTCCGCTGACATTGCCTTTTTATTCCACCCGATTTAAGAGAATCATCAGGTACTTGAAACCGGATATCGTGCATGCTCTGCGTATCCCCTTTGAAGGCATGCTAGCTTCCTGGCTGCCAGAAGGAATTCCGCTGCTCATTTCCACGTGGGGCAATGACCTGACTCTGCACGCTAAAGGTTCAGCACTCATGGGCTATTTCACCCGGCGGACGCTTAAATGTGCTGATGGTTTGATCTCGGATACCCTGCGCGATATCCATCTGGCTAGACAATGGGGATTGAATCCGGAGGCATCCATATTAGAGGTCCCCGGAAATGGCGGGGTGGACCTAAAGGAAATTAAGAATATTAAAAACCAGCATCTTCCAGCGCTGAATTTTCTGAAAAAGAACGGGCCGTTAATCATCAATCCACGCGGCTTCCGACCGGGCAGCGTACATCAGGAGGTTTTCTTCCAGTCCATCCCCCTGGTGCTGAAGGAGCTGCCAAATGCTCAGTTTGTTTGTACGGGTATGGTCGGTCAAAAAGAGGCGCTTGATTGGGTAAATAAATTAGGAATTGAAAAAAATGTTGTTTTATTGCCATATTTGAACCAGACCGATTTATGGAACCTTTTCCTGCACGCCAAGGTTTATGTTTCGATTTCCAGCCACGACGGCACCCCTAATACGCTATTGGAAGCCATGGCATGTGGTTGCCTGCCAGTATGTGGGGATATTGAGTCCATCCGCGAGTGGGTCACTTCAGGTGAAAATGGGCTGCTGGTTAACCCGCAAGACCCTAAGGCAGTGGCCAAGGCTATAGTTTATGCTTGCCATGATATAGCCCTACAGGAAAAATCAAAAAGGTTGAATACAGAGATCATCCGCACCAAAGCTGAAGTGCAAATTGTACGCAGAAAAGTAGCATCATTTTATAGAGCATTTATTCGCAAGGAGTTTAAAGATGGCTGATACTCTTGCCCGGGTGAATTCATCACCCTTGTCAAACAGGGCGGCCTTTCAGTAAGATTGGTGCGCTATGGGGGTACATTTGTGCGCGTGTTGAAATTCGGAGGCAAAGCGGTGACTGTAGATAAATATGAAGGCATCCCCATTTCGGTTGACCGTGAGGACGAGCTACCCGAAGAGATCAAGGAGATTTTGGGGTATTAGATATTTCAAAGCGAATTCACCTAATATAGTCAATCAGGAATCCCATCGGGGACAATGCCCTATGGCTGCCCTACTGGTGGATAAGACTTTCAATTTCCACCAATGTTGCACGGGTATCTTTAAATAAAATCCCATGAATTCCCAGCGCTTGAGCACCGACCACATTAATTTCCGTATCATCGACAAAAACTGCTTCCTTCGGTTCCACCTGTAAAAGGTTAAGCGTCAACTGAAAGATGCGCGGATCTGGTTTTAACAACCTCACTTCGCTGGAGATAACCAGAACATCAAACGCATCGATCACCTTCCATTTCTTTTCTAGCAGTGAGCGCAGCAAGATGGAAAAATTGCTGCAAATCGCCGTTTTATATTGCGGCCGGGATTTGCGGATGAAATTGATCAATTCATCATCTAGATAGAACAAGTCAAAAAAGTGGCGTTCAAAGATGCGCATAGCATCCATTTTCAACCCCTGATCGCGGATGATGCGCCTGTAAAACTCCACTTCGCTCTCTTCACCCAGATCCATGCGCGCATTTCCTTCACCATTGAAATAATTGGCGAATTTCAGCGGATCAATCCCCAATTCATTGGCGATAAAAGCGTGCGGGTCAGGAACTCGTGGTTTAAGCAGCACGCGGCTGAAATCCCAGATGGTGGCTTTAATGGACATTTTTCTTTAATTCTTTCAGATGGGAAGTATCGTTTAATCGCAGAAGGATTGGATGATTTCCTTCCAATTCGATCTCAGTCAGACCGCAGGCGTTAACATCAAATATTTTATTTTTAAACTCGGGTGTTTCCCGCATCAATTCCCGGAAAAATACGTTAGTAAAAAAACCGTGGGTTATGATCAGATACTCACCTTCAAGGGTCTGTTCTAAAAGATATTTCCAAACCGTTCTTGCCCTTTGACGGATATGGGGCATTGATTCGCCGCTAACGCTGGCCAGAGATAACCTGGCCAAGGATTTTAATTTAACAAAAATTGATGAGTTGAAAGCCGGCGGTTTGAAATAATGATGTCCTTCGAGCCAGCCAAAGTCATATTCCCTCAAATCCTCCAGAATGACAGGTTTAATTCCCAAAGGTTTGCAGATGATTTCTGCAGTTTCACGGGCACGACCCAGAGGACTGCAAAAACAGGCCTTAATTGACCGTGTTTTTAATGCATCGGCGGTAAGCTGCGCTTCCTGCTGGCCGCGAGGGCTAAGCGGACTATCTGTAGAACCCTGAAGCTGGCCTTTCTCAATTCCTTCGGTGGTGCCATGACGGAGGATGATAATGGTTTTCATATGTGAATAAAGTTTTTTAATTGGCTGCCATTATACCTTTTAGATTTAGAAGATTCATCATTAATTAGGATTAAAGTATTTAAGATGATGGAATTCTGTCTTTTGACGAGGGAATATCTCTCGGCTATACTAGAAAGCGTTCAAATCATTCTCTTTTAAATTTGGAGGTTTTCGTATGCCTGCCGCTGATTTCAAACTCACCTACGCCACTATGTTTGCTCCGCCCGCCGAATTACATACCCGATTTGAAGAAGCGCTTGTTCAACTTAAAGCCAACCTAGGCAAAGAACACGCTATGTTCATCAATGGCAGAGACGTTCTGGCTCAGGAAAAATTTGAGGACCGCTACCCGGCAGATACAAAACTGATTCTGGGTATTTTTCAATCCGGCAGTGAGAAGGACGCCCACGAAGCCCTGACATCAGCGCGCAAGGCTTTTCCTGGCTGGAGTCACACATCCTGGCAGGAACGTATCCGCCTGCTGCGAAAAGCGGCTAACATGATAGATGAACGCCTGTTTGAAATTGGTGCGGTGGTTGCAATGGAAGTCGGTAAGAACCGCATGGAAGCGTTAGGCGATGTGGCCGAAACGGCTGACCTGATCCGCTATGCCTGTGACCAAATGGAAGCCAATCAGGGTTACATCAAATTAATGGGGCGCGATCCAATCCCGGATTTTAAGATCACCAATACTTCCATGCTGCGCCCTTATGGGGTCTGGCTGGTGATCAGCCCCTTCAACTTCCCCAGTGCCCTCACCGGCGGCCCACTGGGTGCCAGTCTGGTGGCTGGTAATACGGTCGTCTTCAAACCTGCCACGGATACACCCTGGACCTCACGTAAAATTGCGGAATGCCTGCGGGATGCCGGCCTTCCGGCTGGTGTATTCAACTATGTCACCGGTCCTGGCCGCACCCTGGGTCAAGCAATGGTGGACAGCCCCGAAGTGGACGGCATCACTTTCACCGGGTCCTTCGAGGTGGGTATGAAAATATTCCACGATTTTAACCAGCGCGGGTATATCAAACCCACCATCCTGGAAATGGGCGGTAAAAATCCGGCCATCGTTTCTCGCAATGCGGATATTGAAGAGGCTGCCGTGGGGATTGTGCGTTCCGCCTTTGGTCTCCAGGGGCAAAAGTGCTCGGCCTGTTCCCGCGTTTTTGTTGAAAAACCGGTTTATCAAGAACTTATCACCCGTATGGTGGAATTAACCAACAAGCTCACCATCGGTGACCCAACCCTTAAGGATACCTTCCTGGGACCCGTGGTGAACAAGAAATCTTTTGAAGATTACCAGAAATTTATCAAGGAAATGAATGATGGCGGTTGTCGTTTCCTGACCGGCGGCAAGGTTCTCAAAGAGGGTGATTTCACCCGCGGCTATTTCTGCGAGCCAACCATTGTGGTCGATTTACCCCTGGAACACCATTTATGGAAGGATGAGATGTTCGTGCCCATCACAACCGTGGCAACTGTGGATTCCCTCGAGGAAGCCATGACCCTTGCCAATAATGTCTCCTATGGGTTGACTGCTGGTTTCTACGGCTCCCGCGAGGAAACCGATTGGTTCTTTGACCATATCCAAGCAGGCGTCACTTATGCCAATCGCAAGTCCGGCGCAACTACTGGTGCCTGGCCTGGCTTCCAGCCTTTCGGCGGCTGGAAGGGGTCTGGTTCGAGCGGTAAGAATTCCGGCGGTCTTTATTACCTGCCTTTGTACCTGCATGAACAGATTCATACGCTGTTTGAAAAAGCCTAATTGTAAATGTCTTGGTTTGTTCGCAATGACCGGTAGAACCTGAATATGACTAAATTATGCAGTCTGATTGAAGCCATCCACCAATTTGTGCATGATGGTGATTGTGTTTATGCCGCTGGTTTTACCCATCTGATCCCCTTCGCCGCCGGGCATGAGATCATCCGCCAGGGGCTAAAAAATCTTGTGCTGGCGCGCGCCACCCCTGACCTGCTTTACGATCAGATGGTTGCAGCCGGCTGCGCCAGGAAACTAATTTTTTCCTACCTCGGCAATCCCGGGGTGGGATCGCTGCGCATTATCCGCAAAGAGATAGAAGCCGGTCGTCTCGAACTCGAGGAATACTCGCATTTCAGTATGATCTCACGTCTTCAAGCAGGTGCTTCAGGGCTGCCCTTCATGCCCATGAATCCAACTGCAGCCGGCGACCTGGAAAAGGTTAATCCCAATTTTAGGCGGGTGAAAGACCCCTATTCTGACCAGGAGGTGGTAGTCGTGCCGGCTCTCCACCCGGATGTAGCCATCATCCATGTCCAGCGCGCTGATATAGAAGGTAATGCTCATATTTGGGGCATCATTGGCGAACAAAAGGAAGCCGCTTTTGCCTCGCAGCATGTCATCCTCACCGCGGAAGAAATTGTAGATAACGCCGTAATCAGCTCTGATCCCAACCGCACCATCATTCCCGGCTTGATTGTGGATGCTGTCTGCCATGTTCCCTTCTGTGCGCATCCTTCTTATACCCAGGGCTATTACGACCGCGATAATGCCTTTTACCTGGAGTGGGATAAACTCAGCGCCTCGCCTGAAGAAACTGAAAAATGGCTAAAGGAATGGGTATACGGTGTCAAAGATCGGGCGGAATACTGGCAAAAATTAGGCAAGCCAACCCACCTGCGTCTTGCGATTAAAGCGCGGATGAGTATCCCGGTCAATTATGGGGAATATTAAATAAATGGAAACTCAAAAATTCACTCCCGCCGAATTGATGATTGTCAATGCTGCCCGCCTGCTGCGGGATGGCGACCGTGTTTTTGTGGGCGTTGGTCAGCCCAACCTGGCTTGCAACCTGGCCCGCCGCACCCATGCTCCCAACCTGGTGATGATTTACGAGGCCGGGGTGGTAGGCGCCCGGCCTGCCCGTCTTCCGCTTTCCATCGGTGATCCCACCCTGGTGACGGGAGCTACCTCAGTTTGCAGCATGTACGAGATTTTTTCCCTTTATCTTCAACGCGGCAATGTGGATGTGGGCTTCCTTTCCGGCGCTCAAATTGACCGTTTTGGAAACATCAATGCCACCGTGATTGGAGATTACAACCATCCAAAAGTTCGTTTGCCGGGTTCGGGTGGATCGATGGAAATTGCCGCGTGGGCAAAGAGGATCTATATCATGGCACCCCACCAAAAACGGCGCTTCCCCGAGAAAGTGGATTTTCGTACATCGGCCGGCTTTCTCTCTGGTAAATCTGAAAGAACGGCTGCCGGGGTTTACGGTTCTGGTCCGCAGGCAGTGGTGACTGATCTGGGAATCCTACAGCCGGATGCAAATGGCGAGCTGGAACTGACCGCCCTGCACCCGGGAATTGATGTTGAACAAGCCCGCCTGAATACCGGCTGGGATCTTAAAATTGCGGATCATCTGGATGTCACCCAACCGCTCACTAATGAAGAGTTGCGCATCCTACACCAGGAATTGGATCCCCAGGGTATTTACTTAAAAACTGAGTGATTTTACCTGCCAGATTTCTCCTTTTATTCCGATACAATTAATGATATTGAGTGTTATTAATTTTCAGAAGCATGCGATTATCTTATTATTCATTTAATCAAAAACCAAATTAATATCCAAGGAGATTATCCTTTGCTGGAAAAAATACGCGGTTTAATCCGCCTCACCCGTTACCGAGATTATCTGGCATTTGTCACCATCACCACCCTGATGGGCGCCATTGCCGCAGAAGCCACTTTGAGCTGGAAGTTGATACTGGTTTTACTTGCCAACCAGTTGGCGGTCGGCTTCGCTTTCATGATCAACGATGTGGAGGACGCCGAAGATGACGCCATCAATCCTGCCAAATTAAACCGCAATCCGGTCTCCTGCGCGGCCGTCACCCCGCGGACAGGTTACATTTCTTCCTTCATCATCGCCGGACTATCCGTTCTTACCTTTGCCTTCCTCGGCTGGGTGCCTTTTATTTTCGGCATCATTTCCCTACTAACCGGCTTTTTCTATTCGTGGAAACCGGTACGCCTTAAGAATATTTTCCTAATTGATATGATTTCGCACTGTTTCATGCTGGCTGGGCTGCAGTATCTGCCCGCCTTTTATTCCTTCCAGACTCAAATGACCAATAAAGGTTTGTTTCCGCTTTTATTTGTAATTTGCTTCAGCCTGTATGGTGAACTGTTCAATGAATTACGCGACCTGGAGCATGACCTCAAAGCTGGTCTGCGCCACACAGCCGCCATTCTGGGCTATAAAGTCACATTCTGGTTGATGGTCAGCATCGCCATGATTGGAGTGGTTTCCGGCGTGATTTCTTTATTCTTTGTGGACCTTTTACCTGTCTGGTTACTGATTTTCATGGCTGGGCTGGTGGCGATCTTTTTTATCCCCCCATTGTTGAAGATCAATGAAAAAAAATCCCAATTGGAACTACAACGAACTTTTCAGGAACCCATTGAACATGCAGCTGCCATTGCCTTCGGTTTGTATTTCCTAATCCCCCCGGTGTTGCTGTTGCTAAAAATTCAATAAGTAATCCACTTATCATAAGCCGGCATTTTGATTCGGTCATATGGCGTGTTGCATATTACTGGAAAATATTGGACATTTCAGGGATGGGAATCTCTTTATAAGACCTTAAAAAAGAGAACAATTGATTATATTTCTTATGAAATCACGTAATTTTCCAGGTCATCCATATTGACATCACTTTCAGAAATGACCCGACCGCCAATGAAATATTCAGCTTTCTGGAAGCTTCGCTCATCGCCTGAAATGAGAGGGTGCCATTTCGGTAGCGGTTTGCCTTCCGCCACCAATTTGTAAGCACAGGTGGGCGGAATCCACTTTAGTTCAAGCACATTTTTCGGGGTTAATTGCACACAGGTAGGCACTGCCTGATGACGTTCGGCATACACCTGGCACTGGCAGGTGTGCTGATCAAGAAAACGGCAAACCACATTGGTCAGGTAAAGATCGCCGTTGTCTTCATCTTCCAGTTTGTATAGACAGCACTGTCCGCAGCCATCACATAACGCTTCCCACTCTTCAGGTGACAGCTGCTCAAGGGTTTTCTCTTTCCAGAAATTGGGCGGTAAGGTCATTTTGCTTGTCTGGCACTTTGATCAACCGCCTTAAGTAAAGCATCCGAAATTTGTTTGGCCTGTTCGGCGGTTAAATAAATATTGGTCTCACCCGCGTAGAAGATCTTCTCATCTTCCGGGCAGTCTTCTACAATTTTCAGGCAGATATGATCTTCAAATTGGCTGTCTTTACAGTCGTAAAAAACTTCCAGTTTTAAGCTTCCATCCAATAAAGTGATGGCCATGGTACACCTCATAAAGTTTCTGCAATCCTGCTATTAATAATAACTCAATCCACTCAACCGATTCTCATTTAGTATTATGGTCAACCATGAACTTATTGCCGCGTAAGTTACCCAACCATTCTCATTACTTGGTTAAGGAGGTTTGAAATTCTGTAAATCAATGTCTTTTTCCAAAAGTGGTTGAAAAACCGATATAATCCAGAATTGAAGAAATAAGGAGTAATTGAAATGAGTTATCAAAAAAAGCTTTCCATTCGTCAGAATGTGTTGATTTTTTCTTTGGTGTTGTTACTGTTAGTGGGTTGTTCTTCAGCGCAGAATATGACTCCTCCAGGTAAGACTGAGTATCCTGTGTTCGAAGGTGGAACCAGTAAACTGGCTTTTGCCGCCCAGAAGACAGCCAGGGACCAATATGAGGTTTTCGTCTATGATTTCGACCATAAGAATTTATCGCAACTGACCACCAATGGTTTTGCAGATACATCTCCCAGCTGGTCACCCGATGGGCAAAAGCTGGTCTACTCATCCAATGTGAATGGCATTTATCAACTGTTCACCCTGAAATCCGATGGGAGCGAGCAAACCCAGCTGGTCGTTTCCCACACGGATGATACTCAACCGGTCTGGGAGCCAGGGTCAACTGGTGGCACCCAAATTGCCTACCAATCCAAAGGTAATGGTGATTTTGATATTTACATTTACAACATCATCTCCAAAACCAGTAAAGCCATTACCGGGACTGATTCTCAGGAAACTCAGGCTGCCTGGTCACCGGACAGCCAGCAGATCGCTTTTGTTTCCAACCAGGATGGTGACTTTGAAATCTACGTAATGGGAGCCGATGGCAGCCATCCGCTGCAGCTGACTAAAAATCAGGCCTATGATTCCTCCCCTGCCTGGTCACCAGATGGAAAGCAAATCGCATTCATTTCCAGGCGCAGTCCGGATCAACATTTCCAATTGTATGTAATGAATGCCGATGGGAGCCAGGAAACTCAATTGACCAGAAGTGATTTCACCATCAGTTCTCCCGCATGGTCCCCGGATGGCAAGACTCTGGCATTTATCAGTGAATCCAGCCAGGGCAGCCAGATCATGGCTTTGGATTTAACTACGAAGCAGCTCTATAAAATCACGGGTGGGTTTTATGATTATGCCGGTTTATCCTGGATGAAACCCCTCGAAAACCCTGCATCCTGATCCAATCTGGCGAAAGTAACTTGAATTAAAACAGCCGCAGAAAAAATCTGCGGCTGTTTTTAGTTTATCGAGTTTAGCGATGCTCGCCTTTACTATTCACCGATCCCAAACCGCTGATATTCTGGCTCACCTGCGGGCTTCCAAAATAGCTTATTGAACCAACCCCGGAAATAGTCACATTTAATGAGTCAGTTGCCCATACTGTCGCACTACCGGCACCGGTCAGGTTGATGCTGACCGATTTACTTTCCAAATCACCGGCTTCATAACTGCCCACTCCGCTCATATTTACAGATTGTTTGTCCACCTTGCCAGCAATGACAATGGCGCCCGCACTGGAGAAGTTTATTGTCAGAGAATTTGCAATCAAGGAATCAATCTCAATGCTTCCTGCTCCGCTTAAACTGAGACTGAAGTCCTGGCTCTGTAACCCATCTAAAATTTTGATTGAACCTGCGCCGGAAAACGATAGACTCTTTAAATCCTTGACTGTCAAAGTGTAGATCACCCTGCGTACAGGTGCGCCGATAAAGCCACGGCGAGCAGAAATATTCAGGGTATTATTTTCCACGGAGGTTTCGAGATAGCGCAAATAATCACTGGGCGCCTGAATGGTCAATGATTCAGTGCTGCCCTGATGGATCTGCAATTCACCAAATGTGCTGATGGCTACGGAATTAAACCCGCTTACTTCCCGGCTCTCTGTAATCGTCGCACCACTGCAAGCGTTCAAACTTATCCCGATCAGAGCGACAAAAATAATGGTCAATAGGATTCTTGGTTTTCTCATTCTTAAAACCTTTCTGGTAAATATTATGTTTGATTTCTAACTTCATATACGCAGCAGTTCCTGAATGGTTTTGTAATCCGTGTTTTCTAAAAATACAATTAATCATAACAATTTATAATTGCATTATGAAGTTTATAGAGAAAATATCCTGGTCGCTTGTTTCCATGATTTTATTATTACTTTCTCTATCTGCCTGCCATTCCTTGGTGGTTTACCCGGTTCCAACAACTCAATCAACTGCAATTGAAACCCATCCTCCACTTCCAACGCCAAGTCTGACACCTATGAAGACAGTCAACCCTGCTTTGCAAGGAAAATTAGATCCATTGACCGGGCTTGAAGTCGCCAGCCCTGAAATTCTCAACCGGCGTCCGGTGATGGTCAAAGTTTCCAATTATCCCGCTTTGGGACGTCCGCATGCCGGATTGGCATTTGCTGATCTTGTTTTTGATTACTATATTGGTGTCGGTCAAAACCGATTTTTGGCGGTTTTTTATGGCCAGGATGCCAAAAGCATTGGACCCGTGCGCTCAGGCAGGCTGGTGGATATCCAATTGACAAACCTGTATCAGGGGATTCTGGGATTCGGCAGTGCGGATGGCGATACCCGTACCGCCATTTTTGATAACCTGGGAAGAAGAGCTATTTCCTACCTTGAAGCACCCTGTCCTGCTTTTTGCGGTACTGACACCGAAAGCGTAATCGGGGTTTTTGCAGGTTCAGCAGCAATAAGTAAATGGTATGGGCAGCAAGCCAGTGATAACCGTCGCTACGATTTAAGCGGAATGAATTTCAGTAATCAGGCCGGGTCATCCGGTCATCCTGCCAGCCAGGTAAACATTCAATTTAATTTCTATAACCGCACCGAATGGCGCTATGACCTGCCCAGCGGCAAATACTTGCGCTGGATGAATGAAGAATTACAGCTTGATACCATCAAAATGATACCCTCGACCGAAAGAAGCACTGGTCAGCAATTGGCGTTTTCCAATGTCATTATTTTGTTTGCCAAATATGATGAGCTGGCACCCAGTAAACATGAGGTCGAATTATGGGGCAATACCAGCGGTGAAAGAGCGGTCTTTTTTCGCAATGGACAAATGTTTGAAGGCGAATGGAAGGTAACCAAACGTTCAAAACCCATCCAATTTTTTGATGCTCAAGGCAACCCTATGTTACTTGCGCCCGGAAATTCATGGATTGTCTTGACCGGATTAAAATCATCCTTTAATGAAATTAAACCCGGACAATGGGATCTCTTTTTTGCCCTTCCTTAAATTCAAAAGGAAAACAATCCTTTTTTTATTCTTTTTTGTCAGCTTCTCTTTTTTGGGATAAGAGTAATAAAACCGCCGCCACCATTATTCCCGCCAGCCAAATCAGAGGAATAAAAGTCCAAACCCAATAGGTATAGCGTTTAAGAATGATGTAACCAATCGAGCTCACCAAAGCGACGAAGTTGAAAATCTCAACCGCAAAAGTACCCTTCATAAACGTATAAAAACAACCCATAATGACAAGCCCAAGACTTGCGATCAACCAGATATAAAAATCCGACATATTTCCTCTATCATATAATGGTCAGAAATTTTCAGTTTAATTATCTTTTTTTTTAAAACGTGGGTCCGACTCATTAGTGCAACGTTAATGGCAGGATAACCGTAAGCTGTGGTATTTCATTAGCATCGAAATCCTTGTTAGAAGACCACTGATAAGGCATTATACACAACTTGCTAAAGAACAAAGATACTAGAGATCCATAATTTTTAGAAACTTGATATTCCCAATCTAAGTTTGTAAAAGAGAACAGAAAAGCAAATCCACAGTAAGCTGGGAGGCTGGCGATGCCTTGATGGAGTCGCTCCAGCCCAACCTGGTTCATACCGGCACTGTGACAATGTCGAAGAATTCGTTGAGCATCAAATGAACTGAACGCGCATGTCTATCTCGCTCATCCAAATTCAGCCTTGAAGAGAGGGGCGGTATTTCACCAAAGACAGTGATTTTAGAAAAATCACTGTCCGGAATATTGATTTTATGATGAATCGACATAATCATCGACGTAGAAAATGCTTGGGTTTTGAAACACCTTCTACTGTAATGTTGATATTTTTATGTTGCTCTTGGGAGTTGAATTCACATTATTTTTATTGTAAAATATCTAGAAAAGGGTTACTGAGCTTGTAGATAATATATTTCTTCTTGAATATTAAAAAAACATAAATAATAATGGGTAACAATAAGAACTCATTAAGCATATCTCGCTTGGTATTAAATTTACTCATCAGTCTATCTTTGATGAACCTTGGTGTAATCTTCTTTCTGCCTGATAGCGAATATAAAGTCATTTTATCTGATATTCTATTCATTTTATTGAATTTTATGACTGTAATATGTCTATGGTTAGCTGCCAGGCATTCAAAAAATATATCCGGGAAATATGCGAAAAGCTGGGTTATTCTTTGTTTAGCACAATTGCTTTTTGCATTTGGTGATCTCTCTTGGGCATATTATGAAATAATAATCAAATCAGCTCCCTTCCCATCTGTAGCGGATATTTTTTACCTTGCTTATTATCCCGTATTCCTGATTGGAATATTATTATTGAGTCACAAAATTGAATCGAAAATTAAACGGATTAATAATTGGCTTGATACAGGCATCATTTTTATTTCTGCAGGTTTAGGTTTAGGAGTGTATTTGCTTACTCCTCTGTTAGATAGTGTTGCGGGAGAGACATTATTTGTGCAAATTCTCACTATTGCATATCCACTGGGTGATTTAATACTGCTTTCAGCTTTATTAATATTAATTTATAACCACCCAAATGAAAAACTGGAATACCCCATTATATTTATCGCTATTAGCATATCTATCCAGATCGTGACTGATATTGCCTTCAGTTATCAATCACTTATGGGAACATATGTAAGTGGAGGGTGGTTAGATAGTGGTTGGATTCTAGGTTATTTAACATTAGGAATTGCGGGGTATTTACAATCAAGCTTACGAGAAACCACCAAAAGAGAAACCAGTAATCTGAAATCAAAAATCATCGTAAGGAATCAAATCATTACGACTTTACGTAGCCTTCTGCCTTACCTATTGGTACTCTTAACCTATTTTTTATTATTCGAGAACTATAAGAATAAAACTTATGTACAAATGAATCTTTTATTTGGTGGTGTCGGAATATTAGTCGTTTTGGTTCTAACCCGACAATTTCTGTCATTAAGTGAAAACAACCATCTTAATATCAATTTAGAAAATGCAATTAAAAAAGTAAGAAGTCAATCCTTTATTGTGCAAGAAATAAATGATACGCTTCGCCATGAAATAGGAGTACGGAAAAAAGCAGAAATCCGATTAGCTTTTAATGCATTGCATGATTCATTAACGAAATTGCCAAATCGCGTATTATTTACTGATCGGCTTAAACATGCAATTGATTACTCGAAACGTCATGCGGAATATATATTCTCTGTTTTTTTTATTGACCTTGATTATTTTAAAAATGTAAATGATAGTGTCGGGCATGCTGTCGGAGACGAACTACTTGTGTATTTTACTGAGAGGGTGCAAAAATGCCTGCGTAAAAGTGACACTCTTGCACGTCTTGGGGGTGATGAATTCGCTATCCTTTTAGAAAATAATTCTACAAAAAAGACTTCTATCGTGATAGCCAAACGTATCCAGGAAAGCTTACGACCTCCATATATTCTCGCTGGAACGAATTTTTATATTTCAGCGAGCACTGGCATTGTTTTGAATACCAAAAAATATGATAATCCGGTTGATATTCTACAGGACGCAGATTTTGCAATGTATCAAGCTAAAGTGCTTGGTAGATCTCGTTTTGTGCTTTTTACATCAGTTTTACGCACTCAAGCGATTTCACGTCTTGAACTTGAATCTCAATTACGGAATGCTATTGATAAACATGAATTCATTCTAAATTATCAACCTATTTATTCCCTCGCTAAAAAATCTCTGGTGGGATTTGAGGCCTTATTGCGTTGGAACCATCCTGAACGCGGGGTCTTATTACCAGTCGACTTCTTATCTGTTGCAGAAGATTCGGAGATCATTGAACAAATTGGCGAATGGGTTATTTTTCAAGCCTGCCTTCAAATGAAGCAATGGCATGAAAAATATCCTCAATATCAGAATCTGGTTATCAATATTAATATATCAGGACGTCAATTTAGAAATCCCGATTTTATTAATCTTTTAAATACGGTAATAAATGATACAGGACTCAAACCAGATCAAATTCATTTGGAGATTACAGAAACAGTCCTCATCGAAAATCAAAGCCGCGCAAACAATATATTTAAATCTTTACAAAAAATGGGTTTTCAAATCCAAATTGATGATTTTGGAATAGGTTATTCATCACTGGGATATTTACAGCGCTTCCCTGTTGATACTATAAAGATCGATAAGTCCTTTATTCAATCAATGGGTAAGGAAGAAAAAGGAAGTCAATTAGTTAATGCAATGATCACAATGGCCCATCATCTGGGAATGGAGGTTATCGCCGAGGGTATTGAGACTGGTAAACAACTTCATGATCTAAAATCAATGTCGTGTAATTATGGGCAGGGTTATTATTTATCTCATCCTTTGCCATCTCCAGAAATTGATCTTCTCATTCAATCAGAGCAGCATAAATGAAAAAATTAAATTTCATTTTCACTAATCCCTGGATTCACCTGGCTTTCCATATAGGTGAAGATTATTCAGTAAATTTTCTAATTAGGTAAATTCTTAGTCTCCTGGACCCCTGAGGAAGCAAACCGGTTTTTTAGAATACATCTTTGGGTATCTTGAAGAAGTTGTATGCAGGATAGGGGAGACCCACGGTCCTTGTGGGTCGTGGCAATCTCCTGCCTTTCCCCCAGTTCTGATACTATAATTATCTCAATTATCCATTCTCTTTTACTGCGCAATCAGGGTGACAATGCAAAAGGAAGCCAAAGCCAGGATCAAAATAAATCAACTGCTCGAACAGGCGGGCTGGTTCTTGGTGGATACGGATAAGCACAAAGCCAACGTTCTTTTAGAACCGGGCGTGAAACTAAGGGAACTTGGGGATAATTTTGAAAAACACCCTAAAGGATATGTGGACTATCTCTTACTGGATGAGAAGAATTTCCCCGTCTGTGTGCTGGAAGCCAAATCCGAGGACAAGGACCCACTGACCGGCAAAGAGCAGGCCCGCAGATATGCCGCCTCCCAGAATGTGCGCTATATCATCCTCTCCAACGGCAACCTGCATTACCTTTGGGATCGCGAACAGGGTAACCCCACCCGCATTTCATTCTTCCCCACCCTGTCAACCCTCCGCGCCCATCAGGCTTTTGCCCCCGACCCTCGCAAGATTGTCCAGGAAGAGATCCGGCCGGATTATATTGTCCTTACCCAGAATCCCAATTATCAAAAAGATCCGCGCTGGAATAGTGATTCCCAACGCGTTGATTTCATCTTCCAGACCGCGCTGAAATTTTTACGCCCCTACCAGCTGGACGCCATCCACGCTGTTCAAAAAGCAGTGGACGAAGGCAAAAACCGCTTCCTGCTGGAAATGGCGACCGGCACCGGCAAGACCCTGGTGGCAGCCGGCATCATTAAGCTGTATCTGCGCACCGGCAACGCCCGCCGCGTTCTGTTCCTGGTCGACCGCCTTGAGCTGGAAAACCAGGCTAAAAAAGCCTTTGACCGCTACCTGCTGCCGGATTTCCGCTCGGTCATCTTCAAAGAAAACCGCGATGACTGGAGCCGGGCTGAGATCGTCATCACCACCATTCAAAGTATTTCCTATGAAAATAAATACCTGAAAATCTTTTCACCCACCGATTTTGACCTGATCATTTCAGATGAAGCCCACCGCTCCATCTCCGGTGATAACCGCATGATCTTTGAATATTTCATTGGCAGCAAATTGGGCTTGACCGCCACCCCCAAGGACTACCTGAAAAACCTCAAAGCCGATGAAGCCGATCCGCGCGAAATTGAGCGCCGCATCCTTCTTTCCACTTATAAGACCTTTGGCTGTGAAAGCGGCGAGCCCACTTTCCGCTATTCCCTTCCGGATGGCGTCCGCGATGGGTTCCTGATCAATGCCAAAGCCATCGACTGCCGCACCGAAATCACCACCCAGTTGCTCTCTGAAAGGGGTTATGCCGTGCTGGTACCGGTGGAAGACGAGGAAAGCACTGAGCTCATTTTCCACCAGCAGGATTTTGAACGAAAATTCTTTTCCGACCAGACCAACCTGCAGTTCTGCCGCACATTCATTGATAATGCCCAGCTGGACCCCATCAGCGGCGAAGTTGGCAAAACCATCATCTTTTGCGTCTCCCGCCGCCATGCCTCTAAGATCACCCAGATTCTGAACGAAATGGCGCACCTCTTGTTCCCCGGCAAATACAATTCCGATTTTGCCATCCAGATCACCTCGGATATCCCTGGCGCACAGTCCATGACCACCAACTTCGCCAACAACAACCTCTCCGGTGCCACCCGCTGGCTGCAGGGCTACAAGACCGCCAAGACCCGCGTGTGTGTGACCGTCGGCATGATGACCACCGGCTATGACTGCGAGGACATCCTCAACCTGTGCCTGATGCGCCCCATCTTTTCCCCCACCGATTTTGTCCAGATCAAGGGGCGCGGTACCCGCATTTTCAAATTCAGCCATACTTACCAGGAAGGGGATAGGCGGGAAACGGTTGAAAAAGAAAAGAAATTCTATAACCTGTTTGACTTCTTTGCCAATTGTGAATACTTTGAGGAAAAATTCCAGTACGATCAGGTGATCAAACTGCCCCCGCTGAAACAATTGGCTTCAGAATCACCCTTTACACCCCCGGCTTATTCAGGCGAACGGGTTGCCACCGTTTATACCCCTGACCCGCTGAAAACAATGGAAGTGCTGAAATTCGATGGCGATGTGATGCGCGTGGATCGTGAGATGTACATCAGCAAATTTGAGAACCAGGTCAAAGAGACTTATCAGACCAACCCGCAGTTCAAAGAAGCCGTTGATAGCGGCAACCGCGAAGTGGTCGAGCAGACTGTCAAAGAGCACTTGTTCAATAAACCCGAAGATTACTTCACCCTGGATTCCATCCGCAGAGGATATCAGGCCGACCGCCGCCTTAATCTGTGGGAGATCATGGATAAGATCTTCGGGCACATCCAGCGCTTCAAGAGCCGGAATGATCTCGCCAATGACGAGTTCGAAAAATTCGTGGTCTCCAATGGGGTGGAGGCAGGCTTGTTTTATGAAGTCAGGGAGTTCTTTATCCTGTATCTCATTGATGAACCCTTCCGCACCGCGGTGAATCAGAAGCTTTTCAACCAGCTCGCCGGCAACCCGACCCTCATGGAAATATTAAAATCCCTCGGCAAAAACAGGATTGAAAAGATCAGCGGTTACATTAAAGACCATGTCTATTTGAATGCCTTCACTTAGGATAACCAACCCATGAACGGTGACATCAAGCGAAAAATCGATCATCTGCGCGACCTGCTGGTGGGCAAGATTCCCGTGCCGACCGACCAGGTCAAGCAGATCACCCTGGGGCTTATCTACAAGTTCATGTCCGATATCGATGAACACAACCGTGAACTGGGCGGAATTTCTTTCTTTTCCGCTGATTATCAGCACTACGCCTGGAAGCATATCCTCGATCATTCCCTCTCCGCATACGAACGGGTTGTCCTTTATTCCGAAGGGCTGGAAAAGATGAGCCTGAACCCCAACATCCCGCAGCTCTTCCGCGACATCTTCAAAGGCGCCTTCCTGCCTTTCAAAGACCCGGCTACAGTAGACCAGTTCCTCAAAGGGCTGAACGAATTTGAGTACCAGCACAGTGAAGACCTGGGGGATGCTTATGAGTATCTGCTTTCCATCATGGGGTCCCAGGGCGACGCCGGGCAGTTCCGCACCCCGCGCCACATTATTGATTTCATTGTGGCGGCGGTGGAACCCCACAAGGAAGACCGCATGCTCGACCCGGCCTGTGGCACAGCTGGCTTTTTGGTCTCGGCTTACAAATACATTCTCAAGGAAAATACCCTGCCCGGTTCCGACCGGCCTGGCTCAGCTTTGCAGGGTGATGAACGCAGGAAGATCACCGAAAACTTTGTGGGTTATGACATCTCCCAGGACATGATGCGCATCAGTCTGGTCAACATGTATCTGCATCAGTTCACCGACCCGCAGATTTACGAATACGACACCCTCACCAGTCTGGAGCGCTGGAACGATACTTTTGACTGCATTCTCACCAACCCGCCTTTCATGTCGCCCAGTGGCGGCATCCGCCCCCATAACCGCTTTGGTGTGCATTCCAGCCGCTCGGAGGTGCTTTTTGTCGATTACCTCATGGAACACCTCAGCCCGGGCGGAAAGGCTGGCGTGATTGTACCGGAAGGCATCATCTTTCAATCCCAGAACGCCTATAAGCAATTGCGTCAGAAGCTGGTGGAGGAAAATTATTTATATGCCGTCGTCTCCCTGCCCGCCGGCGTTTTCCAGCCCTATAGCGGCGTTAAGACAAGTATTTTACTGATAGACCGCCGTCTGGCGCAAAAAGTGAAGGATATCTTGTTTGTCAAGGTGGAATCCGATGGCTTTGACCCGGGTGCAACGAAAAGGCCGATTGAAAAAAATGACTTACCAGAGGCGTTGGGAACTATAAAAGATTATAAAATTTCACTGATTACAGGCAAGGATTCTCAAATTGATGAAAGCAATAGATTATCGGTTTCAATTGCTAAGGAAAAGATTGCGAAAAATGGAGATTACAACTTTTCTGCTGATCTGTATAAGAAATCACAAATAAATATTAATCAAAAATGGCCATTAATAAAGCTAAATGAAATATGTGATTTCATTGATGATGGAGATTGGATAGAGAATAAAGATCAATCAAAAGCAGGTATTCGTTTGATTCAAACTGGAAACATAGGTTGCGGTATTTATATTGATAAGCCCGATAAAGCAAAATTTATCTCTGAAGAAACATTTAATAAATTGAAATGTGAAGAGGTTTATACCGGCGACCTATTAATATCAAGATTACCTGATCCAGTGGGTAGATCGTGTTTAGTTCCCGATTTAGGGAGTAAAAAGATCACCGCTGTTGATTGCACGATAATTAGGGTTAAAGAAAATATTTATTCGAAGGAATTTCTTTTATATATAACTAACTCCGAAAATTACTTTTTAAATATCTCCAAATATTTAACTGGTGCTAGTCGTCAAAGAATTAGTAGAACCAATTTATCAAGAATTGAAATACCGATTCCACCAATAGATATTCAGCGCGAAATTGTGTCGGATATTGAAGAGGAGCTAAGGAAGGTGGATGCCTGTAAAAAGCTGATTGAAACGTATGAAGCAAAGATCAAGGAAAAAATTTGTGAGGTGTGGGGAGAGTAATATCAATTTTTCTTATCCATTTTTTCTTTTTACATATCATACGGGAATTCAAAATCGTTTATTTTACTTATTTTAGTATTAGTATTTAATATCCCCAAGTTTTCATACCAATTTTTTGCGTCTTCATTCTTCTTTTCTGTCCATTCGTGAAAATCAATATAGACAGCATCTTCAGACCTATTAGTACTATTTCCTGTTTCTGTTGCAATTCCAACTATTTCTAACGCATCTTCGTTCAGATATCTAGCCACCATACAACTCATATAAAGCAAATTCCTTCTTGCGTTTTGATATTTTTCTTCACTCATATTTTGAAGATGTGGTAGTAATAAGAAAACGTAATAGGAATCACCATGATTAGATGGTTTTATCAGAAAAGCCCTTTTATAATCCTTTGGAGTTGTTCTTATCATATCTAAAAGTACATTTGACAACACCCTCCTGAAAAATCGACTCTCTTTTGCCATATACCGAACGACAATTTCGTATTCTGAAATATCTGTGGGGGTAGGGCTTAATTCAATTCCTGACTTAATAAAATAAATAAGTCTTTCTATTAAAGAATCCCAAAAATAACTTACTTTATTTGCTGATTTATACGATTTATATTGTTTACTAATTAGAAATTTTTCCCAAAAACCCTCATCAATGATAAATAGGTCTGAACCTTCGGGTATGTCAAAATAATGTTTTCCTTGAGTATCCACACTTCTTAAATAAAATGCCAAAAGATCTTCTTCTCCAGAAACCACGATTGATTTATTTCTCAATAGATTTTCTTTTATTGACAAGTAGTCTATAAAATCCTTAACAGTATCCAAATATTTTAATACGACATCCAATGTAATGCTGTCTAAGATGTGTATGTGTTCATTTCGCATAATTGGATTAACAATAGTGAAAGGTATTGTTGTTTTCTGTAATGAAAGATCATTCTTATCTAATCCTGAATTAGACATTAGCATAAGACTACCGATTCCAGTATTTCCAAAATATTGTTTACATCTTTCATTCGAACCATGAGCAATCAGGATGAGATGAAAAATACATTTATCTTCGTCTGGAATATTGATAGGGATTCTTCTTTGACACGTTTGATCTATAAAAACCCTGCTTGGATTCTTCTTAATCCAGTTTTTTGCTCCAATTAATTGATTGGCTGATTTGTACACAGCTTTCCTATACCATCTATTCCAATCAAGATTAATATCACCTGAATCAGAGAATGAACAATTTTTATCTGAAAAAATGAGAATATGATTTCCAAATATTACCAATGCATCACATATTTCCTTGCAAATAATTTTTGAATTACTGATCCTTTCATTCCGATAAGGATTCGCGTAAGTCCAAAGGGAAAGAAAAGCTGATCTACATAATTTGTCTAATAATGTTTCAGTATCAGTTTTTGGCATTAATTTAATTACCTATAATATTATTTTACTTACTTTTCGGGTTAAGCCCCCGCCGCCGTTCCTTCGCTTTAACCCGCGCCTCGCGGGATTTAGAAAATAGGTTCTAGAAAAGAAAATACGCAATATGCGATCGCGGTCTATCAGGACATAGTTCGTGAAGTATCTAAAATTATTCAGTGGTATCCTGCTGGTACCATCTCTTATGAGACCCGGCCGGATTTAGAGGGTTTTGATATGTCAGATCGTTTGTAATTCGAAGGAGAACTTGCGTCAGAGGAAATTCGTAATTTATATATAGGTAAATTTGTTGGCATGGGCGGGTAGAATCCGATCCGATATGTCAATGTGGATTGATAATAAAAAAACCGCCTCTTGAAAAGGCAGTCTATCGTCGGCTTTTATTTTGAGCAGCGCTTTGTTGACTTGTGTGCACTCTTACGAGTTAATGTCTGCTGAGATTTGCTGTTATCGCCAAAAGAATGACGTGTGTCAAGCATGCTTGATTGCTCAAGTTTTTGAATTTCTTTAATATCCTGATCATTTTCAGGCAAATATTCGGTTATTTTCTTGCCATTAATTCCAGTTTTAGTTGTCGTTTTCATTTTTTTACCTTTCTGAAATAACCAGGTATTCACATTCATTACCTTTGCAACCCTATATCCAGACTGGGCCTTCATGGTACATTAAAATTCTATCAATTGGTATATTTTCCGAGAGAACATCAAAATCATCATAGCTGATGGCGATATCTTTATCGGTTGTCCAGCTTTCCAAAACCCCATGAAGGGCTTGTTGGGTTTCCTCGTGAGCGAAATATTAAAAACCTTTAGAATAATTTTGCTTGATTGATATGTGGCTCTTTTATCGGGATATTTATCAAATTTGTGAATGACGCAAATTTGTTGTCATAGGTATTTATTTCAATTGCTCCCAACCATTCGGCTGAAGCTAAATGAATGAAATCCAAAGGTTTCAATCGGCTTAATCCTCTTGCCATCCCATTCCGCATAATGGTCCTTGCTTGATAAGCGATTTCTTCATTGAAATCAATGAATTCAATTAATGCTGAATTTTCCCATAGCCCATCGATTCTGGCTTCTTCTTGGGGCAACAAGGTTCTTTTGAGTTTTTCTTGAGCAACCCAAGCTACTTCAGAAATGGTTATAGTTGAAGTTGTTATTTTGAAATTTTTTTCTTTCAGAATCTCATCAAAAATGCTCTCAATAATTAATGCGCGTCCTGCCTCATTATTCAGGTAAGCCACAAAAACGTTTGTATCCCAGTATAGAAATCTCGCTTCAGGCATCCCGTGCCCTTCTAACGGTTTTTTCGGCAGGTTCATCGCCTATTTTCCAATCAAAAACCCCCCGCGCATTTTTATAACTGTCAGCTTCGTATTCCTTAATTATTCTGACTTGTCTCACTTCGCGAATTACAATTGGTCTGCCTGTCATTGGCTGGCGCCCAATCCTCCCGGATACAATTGCGCGTTTTCCCCACGCGTCCCTCATTTTTTCTTCTTCCCCTTCTTTAAAATAACAATTTACGGGTTTATCAAAAAGAGAATCCCAAATGGTAAAACTCAAATTTCTACGTTTGCTAAGAGTCTCTATAATTCCCTTTACCGTTCCCAAAGAATATTTAATTGGTAATGTTTTTTCACCATTTATGGATTTACTGCTGATCAGGTAATCCTTTTCAGGCGTTTCAAATCGGATGGACGTAATTTTGCCATTTAGGATATCTGTGATATTGTAGGCAAATTTGCGTACATTTTTAGAATATGGGATTTCACTTCCAGAAGCTAATGCTTCCCCAACTTTTTCATACGCGTTTATTACATTTTCAACTTCAACCGGTTCTTCGCTGGCTCCCCTTAAAATAGTTACTGCGCTACCGCCATATAATTGATCTATTACCCATTCAATTTTTTGTTGAGCAGCTATTTCAACAGTAAGCTCGTTCAGTAATTGCCTAAAATTACTCAAAGCTTCTGTAAATTGGTCAAGAGCGACCTCACCATCTAAAGCCAAAGTGAGGAGGTTTTTCATCAAATTTCTCCAAAAATAGTTCTGATTTTAACAATATTATATATCTTTTAATAATTACTCACGAAAGAATCCTCACTATTATTTTATTTAAAACCCCCAGTTTTCTCCTTTTCTTCTGAGTACGATTTTACTACTTCGTTATCCTTCAATGCTTCGTGCAAAACCATAATCGTGAACTTGCGGTCCTTTTCTGCAAATTCCTTGTCGGTTTCCTCTCTTCCAATCCCCAGTCGGGTCGCCATCTTCATTATTTGTAATGCCACCTGCAGTTGAACCTTCGGGTTCTTGCTTTCCAACTTTCTTTAACGCTGTGGGGTCAGCATGTGGAGTGGATCGCGTAGCATCGTAGGGAAGGGATATGTTTAAGGTAAATAATGCCCCATTCGTTTCCTTATTCGTTTTTTTGAAACGAATAATGTGGATGGCATATATCTATTATTTTTTTTACAATAATATTAATTTTTATTATTCGTACCCAAATTCCTTGGTCACTTCTTCC
>Ga0209777_10001376_pt1 | contig 35531 bp, 36 predicted proteins | sample FrelakmetHBP12HB_FD_187147 | JGI IMG/M metagenome (GOLD analysis project Ga0209777, IMG submission 187147) | Freshwater lake sediment microbial communities from the University of Notre Dame, USA, for methane emissions studies -HBP12 HB (SPAdes)... | ecosystem: Environmental > Aquatic >...
TGCCGGAGCCAAGCGTTCCCAGCTGCGGCCGCCCCCGCTCCAGTGCATAGTCTGAAATGACATCCGGGTCAGCTCCGGGAATCGCACCCTGCTCTTCAATGTGCGCTGCGTCCTCTGCATAGCCGAATCCCTGCTCTATTGCCCAGCGCGCGCCTTTTATAAATACATTTTTCTGGTCGCGGCTGCTGAGCTTCATATCTTTTCGTTTTGAGCCGACCCCTGAGGGGATATTGTAAAACAGGGCATCCACCAGCTCGTGCAGCTTGTTCCGGATGTCAGATTTCGTGAGAGCGGTCTTAATGAGGCGCACCCCGCAGTTGATATCATAGCCTACCCCGCCCGGGGATACCACGCCGCTGTCCATATCAAAGGCCGCAACCCCGCCGATGGGAAAGCCGTAGCCCCAGTGGATATCTGGCATGGCCAAAGAATTGCCGACAATACCGGGCAGGCAGGCCACGTTTGCCACCTGCATGAGGCTCTGCTCCTCCTGAATATTAGGCAGCATCGACTCATCCGTATACACGATGCCGTCAGTTTGCATCTTACCCTGCCGGGGTATGCGCAGCCGGTACGCATCAATTCGTTCTGTTGCGAGAGAAAACTTTTCGCTCATAAAAAGTCCTGAGCTGTCAGCGCTCAGCTTTCAGCTATATTTTTAAAAAAGATTTAAGCTGATGGCTGACTGCTGATAGTTTTTTTCATGTATCCAGCACCACAGTCGCGTGCCAGAGGCCCTGTTCCTCATACACCTTTACATTATGATAGGTAACCGCCTTCACTTCGGTCTTAATGGTGTGGAGAGCATCCTGCAAGGGCTCGCCCCAGGCCTCGGCCTGCAGGTTCTCCCCGTCAATCCGCAAGACGTGAAAGCGCCGGAACAAAAAGAGCTCTGTGGAACTTATAAACAGAAGTCTGCCGAGCCACTCCACCAGCAGCTCATCGAGACTGTCCCGCTGCAGGGCGAAGCTGCGCTTTTCCCGCTCTCGGACTGTCTCGATATCGGTGATGATATCAAACAGGGCAAAGCCGGCATTTTCAAAAAGCTCCGGCATGCTCCTTCCGAAAATGTGAATGCCGATGTCCGCAGTGTGGTCAAAAAACTCGTAGCGCTTCATAGTGAGATAGACCGTCAGCTGTGTTCCGGTTATCCGGCGTCCCGCTAAAAATTATATTGCGGTCATTATTGAGCGCAGCCCGTTTCAGCCCTTGATCTCGACAACGGTAACTCCTGCCCCGCCGGCTGCGGCATCTCCGGGTGCAAAAGAGGCAACATAGGGATGGTCTTTTACATGCTCCCGGATCGCCTTCATCAGCCGCCCGGTTCCCACCCCGTGTATGATCTCCAGCCGGTCAACCGAATGGAGCATGGCCTGGTCAATAGCTTTATCAACCGCCGGCAGCGCTTCATCAACGCGCATGCCGATAACATTGACCTTGTTTACTGCCTGGCCCGAAGGCTCCTGAATGCAAGGGGCCTTTCGCTGTTGCGGGCCGCTCTGGTGCTGCTCCTGTTCGCGGACCTGCTCAAGGTCGCTGAACGAAGCCTTTATTTTCATGGTGCCGATCATCACCTCGGCCTTCCGTGCTTCTTCATCAAGGGATGAAACTATGCCATTTTTTTGCAGGCTTGAAACGCGCACCTGCTGGCCGATGGTGAGATGGTCAACGGCTTCCCGCTGCACAGCGGTTTTGGGGAACTGGTCATATAATTTTTTCTTTACCTGCTGGAACTCTTCTTTGTCCTGTCCCGGCCGCAGATAAATTTTTTTCTTCTTGCCGTCAATGATCTTCATCAGTTCCTGCTCGCTCTCTCGCAGAAGCTTTCGCGCCTGCGTCTCAAAGTTTTTCAGCAGCAGCTCTTTGCCGGATTTAAGCGCGTTCATAAGCTCCAGCGTCCGCTGCTCATAGGCACGTGCCTGCTCCTTCAGCGCATGGATCTGCAGCTGCTCATCATGGAGCTCTTTCTGGGTTTTCTCCAGTCCCTGGATAAGCTTTATGATCTCACGGTCAGCGTCCTGCACATACTGATTGGCCCGGTCCAGGACTTGCTCTGACATCCCGAGGTGCCGGGCAATGGCGAGCGCGTTGCTCAGGCCGGGCTTGCCGTAGACCAGGCTGTAAAGCGGCTTGAGCGTTATTGGGTCAAACTCAACGGATACGTTCCGCACGTCCTTATGATGATACGCATAGGTTTTAAGGAGGTTCAAATGCGTTGTCACCACCGTGAAGCAGCCGCGCTCCCGCAGGTAGTCAAGAATTGACAGCGCCAGGGCGCCCCCTTCGGCAGGGTCAGTGCCGGAGCCCAGCTCATCCAGAAGCACCAGGGAAGACGTTGCGGCCAGTTGCAGCATGTGGTCAATCCGCACCACGTGGGCGGAAAAGGTGCTCAGGCTTGCTTCAATGTTCTGTTCATCGCCAATGTCGGCCCATATGGATTCATACACACAGAGCCTGCTGCCGTCGTTGACCGGGATATGCATTCCAGCCTGGGCCATGAGCGTGAACAGCCCGATAGTTTTCAGTGCCACTGTTTTCCCCCCTGCGTTTGCGCCGGTAATGACCAGGGTGGAGGTGTGCTCATGCTTTGTCAGGTCAATGGGAGTGATGCCAAAACGATTAAATTCCCAGCGGCCCTTTTTTACGGCTTCTTCGGATCCGTCAGCAGCCGGTTCCTCTGCCTCCGGCACGGGCTCTTCGATATAGTGCGCAAGCAGAATGGGATGCCGGCATTGTTTCAGCTCAATGGTTCCCGCACTGTTTAAGACCGGCTCCCGTGCCTTCAGGGCTTTGCTGAACAGGGCCTTGGCATGAATAACATCCAGCTCCTCCAGCAGGTGCAGGTCAGCAAGGATTTCATCATGTGAGCCGCTTACCAGGCGCGTGAGTTCGGTCAGTATGCGGATGATCTCATAGGTTTCTTCCTGCCGGAGAATCTGCAGTTCATTGTTCTGGTTCACCACCGCAAACGGCTCAATAAAAAACGTGGCCTTGCTCTGTGACTGGTCATGGACAACACCGGCAACAGCGGTCTTACTGTCAGTTCGCACCGGGACAACATAGCGGTTGTTTCTGATGGTGACGAAGTCATCCTGGAAAGCATGCTGCAGTGACTCCTCCCCCAGCATCCGCTCCAGGGTGTTGAGAATGCTTGCCCGCAGGCTTTTAAGACGGCCCCTGATCTGGGCAAGCTCCGGGCTGGCGGTGTCAAGCATTTCACCGTCAGGGGCAATGCTTACTCTGATGCGGCTTTCAATATCCGGCAGGGAGATGATGTTCCGGGTAATTGCGTGGAGCAGCGGGCAGGTTTCTTCGAGCCCTGAAAAAAAGCCCTTTAGGGTGCGGGCAACGTCAAGCGTTTCTTTAATATCAAGAAGCTCCCGGGGCTCTAAATAAAAATCACTGATGAGCGAGCGTGACAGCGGGCGCTCAATATCCTGCACCCCGCTGATGGGGATATAGCCGTGCACGTCCAGCACCGAGCGCATCTCCGACACCTCACGCAGCAGGCGCTCGACGCGGGCCTGTTCCGGCAGGGGCTCGAGGGATTCGCAGCGCTTTCTGCCGCCCGGGGAGGAGGCATAGGTTTTTAAAAACCCGAGAATTTTGTCAAATTCAAGGACCCTGAGGGTGTGGCTTTCCATTGCTATTTTTCCATTTACAAATGCCGGTATTAGTTCTATTTTTTAATAAGAAGGGTTGTATCACTTGCCCTATATGCTGTCAAGAAACTGCGCTCGAGCGGGCTTGACCCCGAGGGTTTGGCCTGTGGGTTTATATTTGTTAAGATAGCACACAGGAAGCAGAGAGCACAGGGGGTTGCGGAGTTAAGGAGTTCCGGAGTTCTCTCATTACAAAACTCCATACTCTCAACTCCTAAACTCTTTAAAAGCGTTAGTACCAGCACTAGCAGATTGTTGAAAAAGTAGTTTTTCCCCAGGCTGGTCAAAAACATCCGGATGCAAGGCGCGCGACATCGTGAGGAATGAGGCGTACTTTACCGTACGTCGCAATGACGAAGGATGAGCGCAACGAAGCAGATGGGTGTTTTCAACAGCCTGTTAGAGAAAGGAGGGACAATCATGCACATTCCCGTACCCAAAGACCTGGTGGAAAAAGCGGTCAAAAGTTTTCAGGCTGCCATGCAGATGAAACAACAACAGGCCCATCAGCAGAGCAAGCGGATGATCACCATCTCCCGGCAGCTGGGCAGCGGCGGAAAGCGGATTACTGAACTGCTGCAGCAGTGGCTGGACTGGCCGGTGTGGGACAAGGAAATACTGGACGTGCTGGCCAGCCAGTCACATCTGGGGTATCAGAAAAAAATGTTTGAAGCAGTGGATGAAAAAATACAGGATGAGATTGAATCCCTGGTTTCATTAACGCTGGGGCATATAGACAAAAATGCGTATTTATACCTGCTGCCCAAGGCGATTTTTCTCATTGCCCAGCATGATGCCATTATTATCGGCCGCGGTGCGCATCTGTTTCTTCCCGCATCACTAAAAGTGAGGATCAAGGCATCATTCCCGGTTCGCGTGGAAAATGTCATGCGCTCGGCAGGTAGCAGCAAGCAGGAGGCCCAGGAAAAGATCAGGGCTGTGGACCAGGAGCGGGAAGCCTTCACCAAGGAGCTGTGCCGGAGGCTGGGGAAACCCTATGCGGAGTCTAAAAACCACCTGCACTATGATCTGGAGATAAGTACTGACACTATACGGATGGAAACGGCAGCGCTCTTGATCCTGATAGCAGCGATGGAGAGGTTTGGCCTTAAAATCGATCTGGGCAAGGTGCTCAAGGATATGCGCCTCTCGTAGCGGATCCGGCGATGGCAGGTTGTTAAAAAAGTAAACTTTTCCAGGCTGGTCAAAAACATCCAGATGCAAGGCGCGCGAAATCCTGAGGAATGAGTCGTACTTTCCAGTACGTCGCAATGACGAAGGATGAGCGTAACGCAGCAGATGGGCGTTTTTCAACAGCCTGTTAAAGAAAGAAAAGGGCCAGAATGCCAGCTCCGATCATGGCGGCAAAAACCGGAATGGCCTGGCGCCGCAGGCTGGGCGCGCCAGTGGCTGAGATCAGGGCCTTAACTACGGTATTAGCGAGCGTCGCGATTATAATCCCGTGGACGGCAACAGTCGGAACCAGGGACCCCTGCCCCAGCTTGCAGAGCGACAGGGTAATAGCGTCAACCTCTGTTAATCCGGTCAGAAAGCTTGAAACGTATACCCCGGCGGTGCCGAAGAAAAACTGCGCTGCCCGGGCAACAACAATAATTATCCCGAAGAGAATTCCAAACCGTATTGCCTGCCACAGTTCCAGCGGATTGCTGATCTCAAGCGTTGCTTTCCCATCACCCTTCTCTGCTTTCTTCAGCTGAAAAAACCAGAGATACGCGCAGCCGAGAAAACCGACCATGCCGGTCGCTGTTATGGGAATGAGGAGTCGTGTGCCGAGCTGCGGGTTAATGGAGAAGACCAGAACCAGCACCCGGATGAACATGATTGATGAGGCAAGGACTATCCCGAACGCAAAGTCAGCGCCGAGGCGCGCTTCAGCCTTGCTGCGCCGGGAAAAACTCACGGTAAGGGCGGTGCTCGAGCCGATGCCGCCAAGCAGCCCGGACAGCCCTATGCCCTGGTGCGAGCCGAGTATTTTTATCAGTATGTAGCCGATAAGATTCAACCCGGCAATGAGGATGACAAAGAGCCATATATCATGGAAGTTAATCACATCCAGGGGGCCGAAAGTTTTGTTCGGAACAACCGGCAGGATGACCAGGGTAATGACGGCAAACTGCAGTGCGGCATTGAGATCGCTGTGCCCGATTTTATGGGCGAGATTTTCCAGTGGCTTTTTTGACGCCAGCAGGAGCACCGTGACTACCGCGAGTGCTGCAGCCAGCCCGGGCATCTGCCACCAGACCAGAGCGCCGAAGAGAAACGCGAGCAGCGAGGTTATTTCGGTCGTTATGCCCGGAGATGCTGCCGAGCTGATAAAAAAGTAGGCGGCAAGCACAAATGCCGCAAGAATGAGCAGGATTACCGGAAACGCCCAGGGGACGGAGAGGTCGTGCAGCAGGGCCGCCATGCACCCGAGCATGCTGATGAGGGGAAAGGTGCGGATCCCGGCAAAGGTGCCGGTCTTTTCCATCTCGCGCTCAAACCCGATAAAAAGGCCGAGCGCCAGAGCTATGGCAAACCGGTGCAACAGCTCCTGCATCTCAGGTAGTTCTGTCATGGGCTTCCCTCTGGTATGGAAAAATTAATGAGAAGACATTTTGGCCTATATATAATGTATTTTTTCAGCCATTGCAAAGGGAAATAAAACAGTCCCCAGGCTTCAATAACGCTACATAATTTTCAGCTTCCCCGGTTATGGCCTATATTTTTAGTAAGTATTTCATCCACGGCACCGACAGTAACTATAACTTATAGAAAAAGACCTTCTTCGTGCCATCCGGCTGTAGCTGTTTTAATTTTTCTATAATAATAAATATAATTATTGCTTTTGTTATTATAAAAAATATGCTATGAGCTGAAAAAGCATCTACTTAAGAAAGGGTTATTATAATAGCAGTTGCCGATACCATTAAAACTATTGGCCTTCGGGCTGTACGGGAAGCCGGTGAGATATTAAAAGAAGGATTTGGCAAGCCCCGGCAGATATCCTATAAGGGCGCCATCAATCTGGTCACCGAGATGGACCAACGCTCAGAGGCCCTGATTATTTATATCCTCAGCCGGGAGTTCCCGGATTATGGGATATTGGCTGAAGAAAGCGCTGAGCAGAAGGGCAGCGCGTCAGGCCGCTGGATTATAGACCCTTTGGACGGAACGACCAACTATGCCCATGGCTATCCTTTTTTCTGCATCTCCGTAGCCCTTGAGGACAAGGGAAAGATCGTCTGGGGCGCGGTCTATGACCCGCTGCGTGATGAGCTGTTTTCGGCAGAATCCGGCAACGGTGCAACCGTAAACGGGACGCCCCTGACCGTATCCAAAACAGATAGCCTCGGCAGCGGTTTTATCAGCACCGGGTTCCCCTATGATGTGCGGGAAAGCGCTGAGGATAATCTGGACCATTTCAGCCGCCTTGCCAAGCGGGCCCGGGCAATCAGGCGCGACGGCTCAGCGGCACTTGATCTCTGTTATGTCGCTATGGGCCGGTTTGACGGTTTCTGGGAACCGAAGCTGCATCCGTGGGACACTGCTGCCGGGAGCCTGATCGTTATTGAGGCCGGCGGCAGGGTTACTGATTATAGCTGCAACCCGTTTTTTTTAGACAGCAGGGAAATTTTAGCTACTAACGGGTTAATCCACCGGGAGATGATTGACGTGCTGACTAAGGACCGGTTCATTCAATGAAGAAATGTGTCAGCTTATATCTACTGCATTGTTTTATCGGCGCGCTGTTCTGCCTGAGCCCCGTTTTCTGCAATGCAGATATATATAAATACGTTGACCGCCACGGTACGGTTCACTTCACCAATGTCCCAAACAGCGGCAGTTATACCCGCATCCTCCGGGAAACGCTGCGGCCCCCTGCCAGGGCTAAATCTGACGGACGGGAGTACGGGCCGATCATATCCCTCTTATGCAAAAAATATGACATGGATGAAGCGCTGGTAAAAGCGGTCATAAAGGCGGAATCCGATTTTGATCCCGGCGCTGTCTCAAGAAAAGGCGCCCAGGGGCTGATGCAGCTCATGCCGGACACTGCCCGTGATATGGCGGTACGCAACCCCTTCCATCCAACCCAGAACATGGAGGGCGGCATCCGCTATCTGCGCAAGCTGCTGGACCAGTTCCAGGGCAACCTTCACCTGGCACTCGCTGCCTATAATGCCGGCGAGAATGCCGTGATAAAATATAATAACAGCATTCCCCCGTTTGAAGAGACGCGCACCTATGTCAAAAGGGTCCTGAAGTTTTTTGGCGATTTTCAGGCTGCCCGCTGACATCCTTATCCCGCTATTTCCTGCACAGTCTTTCAGATTGTCATACCAGCCCCAACGCCCCTTTATGTATAGTTACTCTGGGCTTTCTTCATTTCATCAATGATTTCTTTTCTTAATGCTTCAGGCCCCAGCACTTTTGCATCAGCCCCATAGGACAGCACCTTGGTGGAGTTGTCACACCCTTTCCGATAAGCGAAAATCATTGGTTTAATAACCTCAGATTGCGTCAAGCAATTCTCATTAAGGTGCTCCATGCAACTGCAGCGAGTTTTTAAAACTGTCTTTAGAGATGTCTTCTACAGTTAACCGCTGTATGGTTATACCATCAGAGAGCTGCATAATTTTCACGGGCAGATATAAATCTGTCTCTCTAAAATCCAGGTATCCTTCCAATATTTTACGGAAGAACACAGATAGATGTTTCTTCTCTGTATCAGTGAGTTGCCATAATGTGATTCGCCAGCAGTCGTTGGGGTATCGTCTTAACCGGATCCAGCCTTTTTCAATCAGGTCGGTAAGAATTTCTTTTCGTGCCTTTGCTTCCAACCCCAGCGTCTCATTGTGCTTTTTATAAACTTCGCGGACTTTGTCAGTGGTGTACTCAAAGATTTCAGGATTCATGAAAACGGTGGTGATGTGATTGATGCATACCGGCACAATCAGGGTTTGTGGTGAAATGAAAAACGCTGCGTGGATGCTGCTCATTTTCGTCTCTTCTCCTTTTGTATCACTACTTGATAAAGTTCTTAATTCCCCGTTTTATGGGGATCTCATAATTTCAGTACTTAATAAATGCCTTCACTAACTCCATTACCGGGATGTAATGCTTGGTGCAACATATTCTTTGTACGGTATCTTCAAAACCTTTTTGTACGCAGAATACTTCATCAGAATATTTTTTATTCTGCTTCCGCAGTTCCCAGAGGGTTTTTTCATAATTTTTTAAATCGATCTCATTAGCCCTCAATTGCCTGCGCAATTCCCTTTTCTTCTCACGGTACAGTTCATCAGACAGAAAATTCTTATCTAGCGCTTTTACTGACTTCTGGAAAAGGGCATATTCTTTTTCAATCTCGTCTCTGTGCCGATGGAAGAGAACACAGCAGTCATATAAATCTTTCAATAAATGTTCAGCGGTTTCCCAGCCGTGTTCAGAGACATTGCCGTCCGGGTTGGCAAAACACTTGTCATTCATGACTGCGTAATGCATCGCGAAATACGGAATGTGCAGTCCGCTGCTGACACCCGAGTACGGGGAAATCAATTTCACGGAAATATCATTGCATGCCAGGTACGTAATTTCCCCATGTAATGGGGGGCATTCAATCGATACTGGTACGATAATTTTTATGGGTTTCATTGGAATACAACTATTAATTAAAATAAATAAAGTTACTTATTTTAAAAGATGTTGATTATGTTAACGGCTTAATAACAATTTTTAAACAGAATCTCTTCTTGGCCGATCTGCAAAAGAAAATCGGCAGTATTCATACAGACATTTTTATCACCATGAAAGAGTAGCTGGCTGATTTCCTGGATGATGCGCGGGTTAAGTAGATGGTTCAAAGCTATAAGGGCCTCTGCTGCGAAAAAGCGTATGTCCTCATTGCAATGACACAGCATCCTGGCAATTTCATTTATATGACTTTCCTTTATTTGTAAGTGTAACAGCGGTATCGCGTCCAAAACTGCTTGCCGTACACGCTCGTTATTACTTTTCAAAAGCGCAACAATTAATGATATATCCTCCTCTTTCAAAAGTTCTGCCCGTTGAGATAAAATCTCTATTATTTGAATTTTTACATCATCATCTCTATCCCTGATTGCGTCACGAACAAGATTTACGGGAAAAATATCAATTATATTAACCAGGCTCATCAAATGCCCAGCTGCCTCAACTCTGTCATTGCTATCTTCAGATTCAAGCTGCTTCTTTAGTTGAGTAAGCGTCAATTGATTGTACATCATTTTCTCCCGTAATATTAACATAGCGCGTAAGGCTGGCTTGCTTTAGGTTTCATCACTGACTTACCCGCCCAGGCAGAATGCCAATATATATATTCAATTTAAGGGCTGAGAAATTTACTAAAAAATGAAATTATTTTATTTCAAAAGGTATGCCATCGTCGAGGCGGACGACATTTTCAAAGTGCCGGTGAAAATCATCGCCGGAAAGGGTATGAATGGGGATGAGGGTTTTGGGGTTGATAGCATTAGCAAGACGCTGCAGATCTTCAAGGTAGGCGTGGCCGCTTGTATGGATTTTAACAAAATCAAGGTGAAACTCATTACAGAGCTTTTCTATTGATTTGTTTTTCTCAAGGTAGCCGGACCACATGGAATAGATAAATTTTGCCTGCGTTAAGGATTTTTCACTCTCGGCCCTCCGGGCAATGGAAAACAAAGATCGGTTTATGGGAAGTTTTAACACTATGTGTTGGCGGTCTTTTATAATCTCGTCAATTTTAATCCTTCGCGGCACATAACTATACAACAGCTCAGGGCTGACTTTTTTCCCGATGGCATCAGCATGGCTTTTCAAAAAATATATTTTTATATTATCGTCTTTAAACGGGGGCAGTATTGCTCCTAGCTTTTTTAGCTGTTCAAGTAGATAAAACGTATAAATATCAAGCACAAATATCTTTTTGCTTCTTAACGTGGCCTTGTATAACGAGACCAGCCGGTCAACATTGCTCCCTGAGGCATAAACAAAAGACATGTCAGTTTGCTTTGAAAATATTTTGAATAACTCTTCCTCAACCTCTTCCTCAGTTTTGCTGCCCTTATGCTTGCCGCCTAATGTTGTTCCTTCCATGAGCATGCAGTCGATATCTTTGGGGGGCTGATTTATAAGCTGTTCAAGAAGTTTACCTTTCCGGCCGTGCCCTCTGAGGTCGCCTGTGTAAAAAATCTTTTTCCCTTCAGCCTCTACCAGAAATGATGAAGCGTCAAAGCCGGAATGATCAGCAAGGAGTGAGGTGATTTTGAATGGGCCTATGAAAAAAGGTTTATAGTGATTAAAGTTTTTGACATTCTGCAGATTGGTTGCTTTTGGATAAAATATATTGCCAACGTCTATGAGTGTCTGAACGCCTCTGCTGAGATAAACCGGTATATCAGGATGGATATATTCAGCAAGCCCGTAGTGGTCGATGTGCGGGTGAGATAAAATGACAGCATCAACAGCGGGGGTTTGATGTTTATAGAGCCCTGTTACATTCGGCAGGATTCCGTTTTCGATAGAAGGAGCGTTAAGTGCTTTCTCATCAAGCGCTGCACCATCTCTTCCCATCAATGGAAGCCCAAAGTCAAATATTATCCGATGGCTGTCGCATGATACTTCTATGCAACTCCCACCGATAGTGTGGGTGCCGCGGTGGATTATGATAGAACCCATCGTGTTATTATTCATTTTAATAATTAAAGTTTGAGGCGCTAAGTTTTTTTATCGTCTTTCTTGAAACTCCATAACGCGCTGTGCTTTTCTGTATCGAAACAAACTTACTGGGGTCTTCGTTATTGCCCCTTTAAGGAAAAAAAGTTTTGCAGAAAAATCAGCCTTACCGTTAAGGCAAATATACTCATTTTTGTATAGGAATGAAATAAATCTAAACCAGTTTTCAAGTTCGTCATCCTCTACTCCAAATATTAAATCTACCGGTATTGTATCAATTGAAAGGGTATTATCAATTTTATAAAGTCGTTGGGTATCAACTGAGTTTATAATATATTGCTGGATGACTTCATAGAGTTGTCTTTTTTCTTCGAGCGTAAGCTTAGATAACACAATATTAAAATTATATTTCTTCACTAGTTGAAATAGCTGAGCGGATGAATCACCAAAGATCGATAAAAAATCCCTTTTTCCCTTCGGTTCTTCAGGGGATGAAAAACCAAATTCTTTAAACTCAAAATATTTGAATAAATCTTCGAGAAAATTTTTGGTTACAGGATTTATATTTAAATTATCCTTATATTTTGAGATAACCTCGTGAATTTTATTCCAGCTCAGCGAACGCAATTGATTTAGATTTTCCCTTATTTCTTCCTGATAATCATTAGGTACAGTTAAAAACCAATCCAAGGAATTACTCATTGTAACTCCAAGGAGATACCATGGTCGACCTTTCGCCCTTTGCTTTGCCCCTCGTATTTCACGTATTACCTGCGGAGCTCTTTTTGACGTACCCTTGTCAAAGGGAGAGCGATATTTAACTTCAATAACCACCAGCATTTGTTCGTTCTCGATCATTACATCCGGCTCTGTTTCATCATCGAATCGCCCCCAGAATTCAAATTTTGTTTTTTGCTTATCTGTGAATGAGGGAATTCCAGCAACTTCCAAAAGAGCATTTAATAAAGCCGGTTCTGCATTTTTTAATATTTGAAAGACATTACTTGTTAACAGATCTTCCATCCTCGTTAAATCACGAAGTGCAGCACTGCCCATTGAAGCAGAATCTTCCTCGACAGTAGAATCCTCATCGAAAACTATTTTGCCTTTTATTTCAGCAAGAATCATAACGTTTCCTTTCTTTGGAATTGATATAAAAGCAGCTCAACTATTTTAAAATTTTAGTGACTCATTGAGTGTCTTTTGATTCAACAATTATTTTTATTAAATACGTCTTGGGTAAGCATAAACTATTTTTGTGCCCTTTATTAAAGTTTATTTCATTTATAATTACTATAGGCATTAGTTAGTTCTTCAACAATTTCCTCTTTTAACTCTTTAGGCTCCAGCACCTTTGCCTCTGCCCCATAGGACAGCACCCATTTCTTTATATCCCACCAGCCGGATGTCTGCATAGACAATATGATTGAGCCGTCCTTCTGCTCTTTAATCTTCTGGGTCGGAGACCACTTGCGCTCTTTGATATAGCGTGCCTGGTCAGCGCTGAACCAGATTTTTACCTCTATGGGATCATCAAAAACCACATTAAAGGCTGACTCTACCACAGACTCAGGGTTAAAATCAGCAGGATAGGTAAAAGAGGAATTGGTTACCGAGAGTTCCCGGATTCTTTCAACAGCGAGTACGCGGATATCTTCGTAATCCGCCACCCGGACAAACAGATAGAGCCCGCCGTCATTTTCAAAAAAGTTCAGGGGATCAATTTTGTACTTCTTAAGCGTGTCGTCGCTAAATGCGTGATATTCTATCTGGCAGGTTTTCCTCTGGAGCATCGCTTCCATCAGGTCATCAATGATCTTTTCCTTGCCTGAATAATCCTTGGTGAATTTTGTGTTGGGGGTAAAGAGGGTTTTGATTTTATCGAGCTGGCCGAATAATCCATCCGGTACGAACATGCTGATTTTAGCAAACGCTGCATTGATGGTCTTCTCAAGCTCTGTTCCCCGGTACAGCTTTTCCTCACCTTTTAAAAGATACAGGGCTATGATTTCAGAAAGGCCCAGATTGATGTCCGGGACTGTCATATTTGGAAGCTTTTTCAAATAAGACTCTTCCAGCTTCCAGCGCTTGCGCTTCTCTAGAGGAACCGCTTCGTCGTAGAGGGGAAACCCCAACTCTTCTATTAACTCAATCATCCGGTAAACCGATCTGCGGTCAATCTCCAGATGGGCTGCCATCTCCTCTATGGTCGTCCCTTCAGGTTTCGCAAGGAGTTCAACTGCCCGAAAAAATTTTATCAGGTGCTTCCCTCGCATAATGCCTCCCAAAAAACAGAGATCATGTGGCCAAAAATGTCACATATCGATGCTATAAATAACCCATATCTAACAGGGAATCAATTTAATACATCACTGCAAGTTTAAATTAGAAGCCTTCGCGCATTAGATAATGGATAGAATGTGTCTTGCCTGCGACAAATATAGCTGACTGGTTTATTTAAAAATTATTTAGTGCAACAAGTTAATCTATTAGAGGTGACCTGGTGTTTAACAGGAGAATTTTTTTAAAAAATATTGTTGCGTGCAGCATGGTATTTTTGAGACGAAATGTTTTCTGTGCAGAAACGAGCCTTCCATTCGTATCTGAAGAAACAAATATTGTGGATTATACCAGCAACCAAACAGTTCATTCAGAGTATAAAAAGTGGGGGTTTATTAATAAAAAAGGCGCTCTTGTGAGTTTGTCCGGATTTGATTATGCAGGCAGTTTTTCTGAAGGCATAGCCGTTATTAAGATTGATGATAAATATGGATATGTCGACCGGAGGGGAAATCTTATCATCAAACCACAGTTTAACTGTGCCCGCGAATTTTCCTGTGGTCTTGCCTATGTGGAGAAGGAAGGTTTCTGTGGTTTTATTGATAAATCCGGCAACAGCATTATAAAGCTTCCGCCGCTGTTTGAGTATCCTTTTGCAGGTTTTACCGAGGGAGTGTATCCCGTCGAGTTTAAGGGTAAATGGGGCTATATCGATACAAAGGGCACCTGGGTAATTACGCCTTATTTTGACCGGGCTGACAATTTTTATAATAACCGCGCCTGTATCTGTCTTGACGGCAAATATGGTTACCTGAACAAAGCCGGTACTTTAATTATAGAACCGAAGTTTGATTGTGCCGGCGCGTTCCGGGACGAAGTTGCCCTGGTAAAAATGAATAACGTTGAAATGTTCATTGACCAGAATGGGGAAACAGCATTTGTGAATAAACATGATATCCTCTGGCCTTTTTCAGAAGGGCTGGCTGCTGTAATAATTAAAAATAAATGCGGCTTTATTAATACCAGGGGAGAGGTCGTTATAACGCCTCAGTTTGATGCGTGCTTCAGTTTTTCAAAAGGTCTGGCCGCAGTGAGAAAAGGCAATAAGTGGGGTTATATAGACACTACTGGTGAACTTGTTATTTCCTTGATGTTTGATATAGCCTGGCGCTTTTCAGAAGGGCTGGCGAGTGTTCAACTGGGCGACCGTTTGGGTTATATCGATAAAAAAGGTAGTTTTGTTATAAACCCGGCCTTTGCTGTTGCCCGGCCTTTTTCAGGAGATTTCGCAGCGGTATGTTTTGAATAAGGGGCCCTATATGAAAACCAGAAGAGACTTTTTGAAATCATTGGCTTTTGCTTCAGTTGGCTTGGGACTTAACAATCGTCTTTCATTTATAACAAATACTATAGCATCTGTTGATACAAAAACTTTACCTGAGAATTTCTGCCCAAGCTGGAGCAGGACTATTTTTTGCCAGTTTGATCATTATCCTTTAAAAAAAGAATTGGAACAATGTGCTAAAGAAATCGATTGTGACCTTTTTTTTGGCGAACCGGCATCACCGGATATTCTTGCTATTCCATCTTTTGTGCAGATTCTTGATAGAAATATTGTTGGCGATAATAGGTGGCATGAGTATGTGGAATTTTGTGATGAAGCTCATGACGATGGCCCCTGTATTATAGTGGACAATAGAGATGATCTACCGTTACCGAGCACAAAATTTGTTGGTCTGTTTCGCCACAACGACCCTCAGGCTATATCGATGACTATTTCAGTTATAAAACAGATTAAATATATAAATGATCGAATCCCTCCCACAACTTTAAAAATCAGCTCTTCCGGCTGTGTTATCCAGAAATATAGTCAGTTAGATAGTCTTCGATGTATTAGGCTTTTAGACGAAGATAGTCGCTGTGATTATATCTAATTATTGTTCGCCGTAAGGAAATAACTACACTGGAGGTGGGTTATGTGGGACATCGCCAAACACATGAAAGGATTCGAAAAGGAAGCAACTCTTTCCAAAATGCATGGCCATCCTGAAGTTAGTAAAAGGCTCTACAAGCGGGGTGATTTCATGGCCGTTGTGCGAGTGGTCAACCCCGAGTTATGCGAGGGGGCGTTTGAGCGCAGGCCTTGCCAAAGAACGCTGCGCTATATCGGGTACGACAATTTTGACGAGCCTTTCCGGTCCGAGGAACAAAATGAAACTTTTATCTATGGGAACTTATACCATTCAATCGACTTCAACGGCGCTACCTATACCATTAAGGAGACAGGTACGGTCATTGGAATGGCGTATTTTGAAGTCAATGAGGATTCATAGATTAATTGTGGCTAACGGGAATATCGCTTGCGAGGCGATATCAGACCTCAAAACCCACCTCATTTTGCGGGAACATTCTGTTGACGCACAATACCTTTTAGCTTATAGACAAACTATCTCAAGTTCAATAGGAGGTCTTAAGGATGTCAAAGACACTTATGGTAAAAAACAGTATTCCACTTTTTATCGACGCATTTATCAGTTGGGGCAATCACGGAGAAAAGCTTAAGTCATTTTGCAAAAAACCTATACCCTCTTGGAACAATGTGGCTAATTTTATTTTCGCCAGCAAAGCTGTTTGCCAGTTTTTTAGAGATGGTTTAAGAAAATTAGTTGCTGAATCTGATAACAGATTTACTTCGCTGCACCTTAGAGACCCATTCACTGTGGACTTAACCCGGAATAGATGGTTTGCTGGTAGTCGAGAAGAAGGATACTCCGACTGGCTTGCATGGATTCTAATGCAACTCAGTAGTACACAAATATTGAATTTGCTTGGGATAATAAATGAGGAAACCCTCAAGTCGTGTGCTTCTTTGAAACCTATTATTGAAAGGGAGACAGTTGTTGAACAAGGTCACGAAGGTCAATCCGGCAGGACCGATATCCTAATAATATACAAAAAGATACTTTTGATAAATGTTGAAGTAAAGGTAACTGAAGCCGGGACAGCTGAGCTAGGGGCAAATGAAGGTTACAGAAAATCTCTTGAAAAAAGATTCAAATATATTCCAAAAAATCAACATTACCACAGATTGCTTATAACTGATGCGGTTCTAAGCAAGTATGGAAGTTATGAAGTTTTAAGGTGGGCAGATTTATGTCATAAACTCAGACAAATAATTCTTGCAGAAAAAGGTCCCGATAATCTGCTTGCTAAAGCAGCGATAGTAATGTTTGTTGGTGCAGTAGAACAGACCCTGTTAGAATTTTCAGTCGGAGGTTTTTCCGGCAACTCCCAAACGAGCGAATATATGGAATTAACATTAAGGAGGTAACAAATGGATGATCAGAAAAACTTAAATGTTGCTCTCGATAAGTTGTTAGAACAAGGAATGCATTCGTATCTTTTTGCGTTACTTGCCATACAACAGTTCAGGATAGAGGTTCAAAAACGGGCATTAAACACCCTCAAAGGGAAAATCAAAGAGCTTGGTGATGCCATGGGCAGGGAAATCAAAGAGAGCGATATGCAGCCATATGCAAATCCGGATGATCTGTCAGACCAAAGTTACGATGGAAGCTGGGGTGAGGTTGCATTAAAATTTTGGGTAGACCCAGTGGACTGCTTTTTTGGAATGACTTTCAGTCTTGACAGTGAGGGAAAGACAGAATCTTATGTCACCGCAACGATGGTACCATGGTACAAATCACAAATGAATTTCTTGCTTCAGAAATGCAAGGAAATAACTGACGATTTTAGCAATGACGAGGGAAATAAGATTTCAATTTATGAAATACTCAATCCAGCAGAGCATGAGCTTTTTGGGAAAAAACTGATTGATCTAATAGACAAATGGATAGCAGTTTGGAAAAAAGTGGGCGGCATTGATGGAATGAAAAAACAGACATCCACATAACATAAGTCTGGGCGATGGGGAGACCACTGCAAAACGTTTGTTATATACTCGATGGAAAATCCGGGAACCCCAGATTAGTTTTTCTGCTTCTTTGACTCCATTTTTTTAAATTTTAAAAATGCTTCAGTTTTTGTTTTAACTGTCCAACGAATCTTTTCCACACAAAAAAAATAAGAAGAATAGGAAGCGTCCATAATAAGCAATGAAGGACAACAGTCACTAATTAAACAAATGATTATGATTCCAACCTGTAAATCCTTTCAACTTCTTCGCTGATAAGCTTTAATATCAACTGAAGCTCATAGACAACGAGGGACAGAAAATGAGGGACAGTCACCTATTTAAAAAGGGGCGGCTGAAACAGCGGGTGGTGGCCCGGAGCATGGCAATATACTGTGAGGTTCGGGAATCGGGGCTAACTGGAATATCATTTGAGAGTTAGACACCCCGTAATTTAGAGGTCATTTCATCCGTTGATATCTTATAATTCCAGTAATCAATTATAACTGATCTATTTATATCAATAAATTTTTTTAACTTAGTGTACAGATCAGTTGATACTTTTAAAGTACCATGTACTGAATAATCAGAAACCTCAACAGAAACACACCCAGAAGAAGGACTTATAGAATCAGGAGGATCTATAGCCACTTTAATTCTTGCAGAGTGTCTTGCTCCTCCCTTTGGAGATATGAAAATGATATTATCTATCCCGGTGGTCTTTTTTCTAAAAGATGCCATCTCTTCTATTGGCATCATGTCAGATATAATCTGCTTTTTAAGAAATTTAAGGAGATCTCCTGATTTTGTTTTTTTAGCCATTTTAAAGTCCTCTAACATGCACTTTAACTATCTTAATTTTTCATCTTCTTGTCTGCCGTCTGACCTGACTTCTCACCCTTGGGGAGGAATTCTTCATATTGTGGTAAAAACGTCTCTATCATTTTTTTCATTAAGTCCTCCGAGTCAAATTCTAATGCAATTATTTCTCTGAGCTTCCTGGGATTATGTTCTTCATACTCATTTTTTGCTTCCAGAACCACATTCTGTCCTATGGATGCCTCGTAGAAAACTTCCTCCAGTGCCTTTTTTCTATTAAACTTTTTAGTTTTAACCTCTTTGTCATTCATGAAGTCCGGAACGATAGTTAAGATATTTTCAATCGCCTCAGACCAGTTATCTTCCTCACCTAAACTTCTCGCAATCTCTATTTTGGTATATGCTTTCAACGCTCTAAGCAGTCTATCCCTGAGGAATGTCTGCCAACATTGCCGGGCATATACCGTTTCGTCTGATTTACTCACGGCGTTTTACTGCTAATGTTTCAAAGTCAAATTTAATCTCAGCGAGATTGCGTTTAATATAACTTATTGTCTTCTGGTACATCTCCAGACTGCCGTCATTCACTAATTTTTCAATTGAACCTGTAAGTACCTGAAAGGATTCAAGAGATAATATGATGTGATTGTAATCACTCCTTATTATCACATGCGGTTCACTTATCCTGTCGAGCATGCACCTGTTCAGCCCGATAATAAAAGTCCCCGTCTCCTTGTGATTCCGACAGTCCACATAATACTTACCGTGCCCGCTGTGAAACATGTATTGTTCAATTAACCGCTCACGCAGTTCATCCGGTATAGTTCCGGCAGGTTTGAAAGCAGCATTTTCGGGAACGTGGGCGTGATCCTCATCATTCGTATCGAATTCAACCAGATAACAGTCATCAGACTGATCAAGACCGCAATACTCTGTATTCTCTTTTTTTGTCTGAATTAATATACAACCATCACAGTCTTCATTCTGGCTAATAGGGATGTCATTGTCAGTGCGCAGTGAATCCATGCGTCGCTTGAACCGCTCATTTGTCTCTTTTGCTTTCTCGGGAGCAGGTGGACAGAATAAAACAATACCTGGACAAATCCTTTTGTCATTAATCACTTCCACCAAAGCACCTTCTTTAAAATGGCACTCTGATGGCACTCTGCCGGTAAAAAGTTTCGGTTCTCCCTGGTCATAACTCCCGCAATAACACCCCATGGAGTCGTAAGTTCTTTCAAGTCCCGAATATTGCTGATTGCAGGTGTCTATAAAGAACTCCTGTAGTGAGAAACATATAATCCGCCTGTCTTCAAATTCAAATGTACAGCTCTTGTTTCTCTGGACAATATTGCGGATTACGGATTCTCCCATCTCTACAGAGGAATAATATCCGTAGACTTCATCATGAACATCTGCCGGATAACCAGCGTCTTTACAAACGCTATAAATTGTCAACTGGTAAGTGGATTTCCGTTCACTCATGCTCATCACCCTCTTTTAGAAACGCATTCACTGGGTAAGTGATTTTGTATCGTCAACTCATTACTTCACAAAAAAAATCAACCTGCCTGATACAGCCTGGGCATATTGTTAGCCATCCGGCCCTGCCGATGCGAAGCTTCCAGATGAGGTCAGGGGTTTTAAAATAAAACCAGATAAGTTGATCAGGAGCTGTACCACAATCTAGGCATGATGATGCCTTGTTAAGATATTCCGCCTTCGCAGTTGTTATAGATTTTTGCTTTTGTAACTCCATGTTTTTATAAGAATCAATAATATCCTGAATATGAAAAAAACTCCAATCAGTCTCGTCAAAAAAATCTATCTGCCATTTGCAAAGGTCACATATTGTTAACCAGCCTCGTGTTATCCTCTTATAAGTTATCCAAATACTCATCTGATCATCAGAGGCATCGACTAAATCTTCCCGTGTTACAAAGTTATTACAAGTTATCCAAATATGATCTTTAGAGGCATCGACTAAATCTTTCCATGTTTTAATGCCGGAATAATTCAAAAGCAGTTCCGGATTGCTTGCATAATAGACCCAGCACAGTTTAGCAGGTGTTGCATTACACTTTGGGCATAATCTTCCATGGCTTACGTATTTTGCTTTTGCGTCTTCAACTGAATAGTGTGATTGAAGGACTTTATTTGTTCTACATGCATTGACGCTATCCCAGGGGAATATTTTCCCTCTTTTTCTTTTCATTGTTCGCAATCTTATTAATATATTATTCAGGTTGCTGCTATGATAGAGCATATTGATTTTAACTCACCTAAAATATATTCCGAGATGGAGAGCATTGTAGGGCAAATATGAAAGCCAATTTATCAAAATTAGTAAATCCTTATTGCAAACTAAAAGTCCCCGATTATTCTCTGCCTTCCTGCTGTCCAGAAATAATTTCAGCAAATTGAGCAAGGGCTTTTACAATCTTGTCCATTTCAGTCAACTGCTCAGTTCTGGAAATAAAGCATTGTAGCGAGCCATCTGCGAAAACTCCCGGATCAATATGGACAAATACATCAAATGCCGCAAATAGCCGCCATGTTTTGTGTTTCGTTGCCATTTTGTCGGGCAGTTCATTGTTATCGGGATAACGCATCCGGTAAATTTTCCTTTTGATTTTCAGTGCCTTATCGGACGATAACTCAAGACCCCGACGGCCATGATACTGCATGAGCAATTCTACTTCGCATTTCCACATTGATTTCAGTGCTGCGGCTAGATCACTGGCATCACGGATACAGCATGACGAGCCATCAAAACCAGTCCCGTCTAAAACATTTACATAAACAAAACGCTGAACCGCTCTCATTTCCACACTGAGGCCGTGACGGATGGAACTTGATGCGAGAGCAGAAGCCAGGTTGTCGCATGCAGTTTCACCTCTCCGCACAAGATCAGGCTGCTTCATGATGGTATCCATTTCCCATGCACGGTATCCTACGCACCATTTCGCAGACAATCTGCTCAACCCCCAGCAGCGAATTCCTGTATTTCCAAGCAGGCTGAATCCGTTGGGTGTAAAGTCCCAATCGTCTCCCCTTTTTGCTTGAACAGTATAATTGAATGTACTGCATAACTCTTCCATAAATTGCCAGTAGCGCAAATGCAACCTGTTTTTCATTGCTGGTTCGGGGTCCAGGCTACCATTAGCCTTTTGCCATACTTTATTAGGGAGTCTTTTATCTCCGCATTTTGCCCAAGAACATCTGGCAGTTTTTAAACTAACTCAACATATCCTTAATCTCATCAGGTATCTTTATTGTATCGCAAAAAAACGAATGATACTCGTATAGAAACCCAAGGAAGAAGGGGATAAGCCTGAAGCAAACCTTTAATGAATCATGGACCTTTGTAAAGTAAACACCTTCATTTGTTTTAATTACTGATAAATGTTTCCAGTACAGGTTCATAATTGATGAGAGTTCGTCTTCTTCAAGTGTTGCAGAAGTTTTTTCAGGAAATATTCTGCATCAAATCCCAAAGATTCGAGAACTTTAATGGCATGTTGCACTTGAATACGATCTCTAATATCAATATCTTTTAAACATTGGATTTTATTTACTACATACCAGTATCCGCTTACTGGCTCTGATAAATCCATGGTTTCCCTCAGAATTAGCTCACAGATATATAAGTTTATCCCCGGCACAGCTCTTTCAGCTTCTCCAAAATCCTCACCATGCCCAGCGTATCAAGACCGCAGTATTTAAGCAGGGCCGCGCGGATGCGCTCTTTTTCTTTCGGGTCATCTGCTGCGCACATTTGGAAATAGGCATTTGCTGCTTCACCGCCATCACTTACTTCCATTTCATCATAGCTAAGTTCTGGCACAAGAACAGGCAGCACATATTTTAGTGAATATGAGCCCTCAAGCTCCCAGTGGTAGAAATGCTGCTGCTGAAATGGAACCATCAGGTCCCTGAGATTGTTGACGATATTTTCAATCCGGGCTTTGTATTTCGGGAACCAGTCCTTAAGATAGTTTAATATCTTTGCTTCAAACGTTTTATTATACACAAGCACGCAGGCATTTTTCGGGATCTGTTCCACCAGGTTTTTTATAAGCTCCCGCCTCGGGTCGCTGCTGTCAGGGGCCAGGTATTCATAATGCGTGAGCTCTCCGCCTTCTTTCTCAAGACAATGGAGTGAATACTGAAACGGCACCTCCTGATACGGTCTTGTCCCGTCAAACAAAGGGATGGGGACCATAAAGGTGGTCTCAAAATCAAGAAAATAGAGCGGATACCAGAGGGAGCTGATAAATTCCCTGATTGCATCCTTGTTGACGACCTCTTTCTTTTCAAGGAACGCTTCCACCTGCAGCCTCTGTTTGTCATTCAGGATGCCGGTGGGGATATCTTTCAAGCACAATATCCCCTCGCGGTAAAGTTCAAACTTATTAACCCCTCTGCCCCGCAGCATGAATACTGAATCCTCTGGGATATCTTTCCAGCAATAGCCTTTAAAGTCACAGGGATACGGAGCATCACAGTATTCCCCGATGTCAATCGCCGGCATCTCCCCTTGCAGCATCTCCCGCATACTTTTAAGCTGTTCTACAATAAAAGGCTGTTTCAGTTTGACAGCATCTGTAATGTCCTCTGCAGAAAACAGTTTTTTAACTTCAATGTCTCCATTTCTTATATAGCTGTTATCAATGTGGACAAGGAATGCTTTTGCAATGTGCAGTCCTGCGCCGTTGAGGACATAGTACTGGGAAGCGACATCATTAATATGCACTTCTTCTATGCCAGTAGATGCCTTCACCTCATACAGCTCCCAGCCCCCTTTGCCGCAGTGTAGAATATCAGCCTTCGCAAACGTCTGCTTAAAACTGAACGATGCCTCGTACAGGGTGGCAGCGCCTGCTTCGATTGCATTTTTGGTCTGCTCTATCTGTTCGGAAATTGAGACCCCCTCAAAGGGTATTTCAATGCCGCCAGGGAAAAGCCCGTGGGCATAGATGCCGACATCAAGACCTGTTTGGAAAAGCTGTTTTCTGGACTCAGGGGTTTCATCCATGAGCTCAGGCTGATACTTATAAAGATAAAGCGCCTTATGACACTGCAGGCCGCGGATGAATTGTGATTTGCTCAAATAGCCGCTTTTTGTCTTATCTGTTTTAGCCATAAAAATATCCTCGTTCATTATTGATAGTTGCGAAAATGATACCTTTTACTCCTGACTGAACAATACCATGCATCTGTGACATATTTGGCCATATATCAAGAAAAATAATTAATTTAATTTGAAGGGGACAGAAGCTGAAATGCACAGCCAATGGAAAGGTACCCGGCACTATTGAGCAAAACGGATTTGAACCTTTGCAGAAACATGGTTTTATTATTTCCTATGAACGGGATCAAGGTTTTGGCAGGCTAAAGTATATTGTACGGAAACCTTCTAAAAACAGGTATAAAAATAAAATCTGAATGAGTGGATGTAGGGTTCGTAAAATAAGGATGTAGGGTTGGTAAAACTTTAATGTAGGGTTCGTAAAACGGAAATGTATTTAACCTATTCTGGAACCTAATAAATTTTTGTACATAATATATTATAATAAATAATAAGAATTCTTTTTAAAAACTCCCTTTTTCATGGGAGTTTTTTTGTTTACCATTTCTTATCTTCTTCTTCGTATCCTTTATAGTGGAGAAATCTTACAGGATCGGAGAAACTGGAAATATATGATGGGAGGAAGAAAAAAAGAATGGTAAATAAAAAAAGGTTTCTTCTGCTCTTTATCTCCTTCTACCTTTTATATTGAAAATCTGAAGCCTTTCTTTTTTGAATAGTAAATCTCACCGAACAGTTGGATAAAAGACCATTCTCTGCTTAGAGACTGGTCCTTGTAAAAAATGCCAAAACTTTATTGACGACAGAGAGACATTTCAAGTATAATAAAATCAGTTTAAAGGACTAACGTAAATTATATACAGGAGAATATACGATGAAAAAATTACTATTATTAATACTTGCTGTTGCTTTTATTGGCAGTGGGTGTGAAACCGCAAAGGAGAATAAAAGGGCACTGGCAGACTCACAGGCACGGGAACAGTCAGCAATTATGCAGGGGATGCAGCGAGAAAAGGACACCCTTATTCTAACTTTTAAATCAGATGTGCTGTTTGACAAGAACTCATCAGCCATAAAACCGAATGCATATGGTTCTGGGGAAATAGACCGGGTAGCGCAAATACTGAATAGGTATCCTGATATGACTATCAAGGTAGTAGGTTATGCAGACAGCGCCGAGGCACATAATCAGCAGTTACCAGAGCTGCGGGCAAATGCGGTAAAAAACGCCCTGGTGGGTAAAAACGTAACTGCTTCCCGGATAACGGCGGTAGGTATGGGAAAGTCTAATCCTAAAGTCGATAACAGTACGCCAGAGGGGCGTCAGTTGAACCGCCGTGTTGCAATTATAATTGAGCCTGCACAGCAGGTGGGCCAGCCGCAACCACAGAATTAATCAAAGGCGGGGTTGAAAAAGCGATAGTAGCAGAAAGCAGCACTTTTAGATTTTATATTTTACCACTATAGATGCTTTCCAGCGGAGCGCAAAAAGCCGCGCCCGCTGGAAAAGTCTTGTTGGTCTTCAAATTTTTTCAATATCAATTTCATCCATCAACTTACTAATTTCAATAAGGCTCTTTTTTATTGACTCTCGATCAGATTGAATTGCATTTTTTAAAAAAGGAACGCAATCCTCTGTCTGAATCTCTTCATTTAAGGCGGTCTTAGTTGGGTATTCGCCATCCGGGGATTGGGAGATCCGGATAGCAGACAACAGCATTTGCATGCAAAGACCGACTCTGTGAATAGGTATTTCTTCGCTTTGCCTTGACCACTTCCGATCATCGCTTGTCCGACGCCAAATTTTTACCGACGCACAGTCTGTATCATATGTTGCTTTCCCAATTGATATAAATTTGGCATCTTCGGTCGACAAGGAAGCGTCTTCATACCTGCAAGCCAACACCGGCTTGTGAGTTAACCACCAAGGAAGATCCGTTGTTCTTTCTTTCTTGCTTGTGATTGGAAAATATTCTATTGATTTTTCTATAGCGTGCTTGGAGGATATGTTTACTATTTTTTTTAAACTTTCAATTTCATCATGAGCTTCATTATTAAGATATTGATTCCAGAGTTCCCAGCTAAAATATTTTGAAGTGTGTTTGATAAAAAGGATTTTAACCTCATGGCCATCCATTTTAAAAGTAACAGGATTTCTTTTATAGACATTGTTCAATGGGTCACCCCATGATATTTTTGAGTGTGAAAGGCCAAGGTCATCAAAAGCTTGGTTAAAGGTGTTCGATGCAGCCAAACCAATAAAAATACATAAAGATGGCCTCAGGATTTTATTTGCTGAGACAAAAGTTTTCCATCCTTCGAGAAAGTCGGTATATGTAGGACGCTCTTTGAAATCATATCTATATTGCATTGGGCGTTGGATGAAATTATAAAATGCTATTTCTTGCCATAGACGGAAAGACTCAAAATCGGTGGTACCCAATAATGCTCGATGCAAATTACCAAATGTGATATTTGACCACTCGCCATTTATTGGACATTCAGTCACCACATCTCTTGTCAGTTTTTTTTCATTTTGCCATTTCTTAATGTCTTTTTTGGCTTTCTCTGGGTTAACTTCATTTGAATAATGCGATTCAGCAACAATTAGTATTTTATCTTTTTGTTTTTTATAATTTCTCCCAACCCATGGAAGCCACGTAAGCCCACTGCCTTCGAAGCATGAGCTTTCAAAAAGACTATCAAGAGAAGCGTCTATATATTGAGTTGAAATTTGATCTGATTGCATAAAAAGTCTTTATCTTTCAAGGCCAACATTATTTTATACTTAGTCTACATTTGACAGAATTATATTAATACATAGTAAGAATGTCAATTATTACAGGCCGCTTTTTGTCTTATCTGTTTTAGCCATAAAAAATATCCTCGTTCATTATTGATAGTTGCAACAATACTATGCCACTGTGACATTTTTGGCCACACATAGAGGGAAAAATAATCAATAATAATCCTAGATTAAATGCCCAACCAAGGAAAGGGTCACGGAGAATTAAGAAGATTGGCAGAAATAAACAACGTCCCTGCGGCTGCGGGTTAAAATATAATCGTTGTTTAGGGAAGGATTATCAGCCTCTAACAGCTCAACAAAGTAGTGCTGACTTCATTCCATAATCTTTAAGAAGAAATCTACAGCACCCTTCACATCTTTATAGTATGGATGTTTCTTTGTGGGCGACATAAGATTCATGTATGCCGAAAATTTCCAATTATCTTTTTTCTTCTCATATAATTTATACCTTATTCCATCAGATACTACAAAAAGATTACATGATGGAAATAGTTTTGCATACTGTTGCGCCTGTGCAGGAGCATATAAAAGACCATCCCATAACCGTTTAGACTCAATAAGTAAAACAGGCCTGCTATTCTCTGAGTATGGAGAATTAAAAATTGCAACATCGACATTTTTCCATTCAATCTTTATTTTCTGTTCTGCCCATCCAACTGATGTAAATAATGGCACTATCAAAAAAGTCCTAATCTCATTCTCTCCTACATCTGAACCTTTACGGATATACCACTTGGCAATTCTTCTAAGCTTCCAAATGGTCTTTGCAATAAGTTCAGAGCTTGTAACAGAAACACCTTTTTCCATAATAGAGTCAATTAATTCGTCTATGGTTATTTCTTCTGTAGGTTTTGGAATTTCCTCTGGTATTATCTCTTTGCCATTGTTCCAAATTTTTTGTGCTTCCATAACAGCGGGACTATTATTAACTGCACAAAGAGTTCCCCTTCTCAAGCCATCTATTACTGTTTGCTTATTAGGTTTTTTCCACTTAATTTTTCTGCAATGTTGTAAGTCCCACCCATCAACGTCTCCAAAAGTATCCGAGTGTATATAATCAGAAATGACTTCCCCAACCGCAATAATCTCCCATTGGTTACTAGAGGGTTTCTTCAGAACTACAAGGTCACCTTGTTTTATTTGTTCAGCAAAGGGAGGCATAAATCGACGGTATGCCCAACTGCTTTGATCGAGATAAGTTGCTTTATTTTCAAAATAATTACCCTCCGAACCTGGGCCTACTAAAATCACTCCAAATTGAAGAAAAATATCAGCATAATCTCTTGAGCCATCACCAGCTGCGACCTGCCATACAGTCATTTAATGGTCTCCCTTTTTTGATATTATTAAATAAACTTTGTTTTTTATATTTATTCTAAACTGTGACATTTTTGGCCACACATAGAGGGAAAAATAATCAATAATAATCCTAGAATTCTATTGCATCACCTATCTCATTTATAAATATAGCACTATCCACCAGATTCTGACTGATTCCCTTCTCCAGTATAGTTGATAAAATCCTCAGATATGACCTTTTCAGAAGCGCCAGTTGTCTGTTTGACAAGTTTTTGTCCTGATCCCCATAAATAACTATATAAACCTTGTCCCCAATTTTTGCTGCCCTGCCTCGCAAGTACCCCTTGTTCATTTTATCAGACAGAACTGAGCGATCTCCGTTTGGAGGGTTATTATGATGAGCTTCTCCGGCATCTATAACTGCTCCCTCAGAATTTACCCAAAATACAAGTATTGGACTGCTATGAGTAATTGTCCTTATAGCGGTTTCTACGTCTTCCTGAAGTAAAATACTCAGAAATTCTTTGGAGTGTTTAATACTATCTGAAATTTTTTTTGCTCTGCTCATTTTTTCCTTACGTCCTTTTATTTATTGACTCACTGTAACAATACTCTGCAGCTGTGACATATTTGGTCACATATAGAGAAAAAATAATTAGTTTGACAGGGTGCTAAGGATTAAATTATTAGATAAAGGGTATCCGTCCGGATAATAAGCAAGGGCTGGAATAATAATAGAGAAGAATAATTTGGTGGGAGGATACCGTCTTGTCCGAAGTTCTGGTGGAAGTGCTGCGCGGCGATAGAATAGAGAGCATCCATCGGGGAAGCATCGCGGTCGTCAATACTGCAGGCGATATTCTATATCAGGCAGGAGACCCTGTTTTTGAGATCTCCATGCGCTCCTGCGCCAAGCCCCTGCAGGCAGTACCGGTGATTGTATCAGGAGCGGCTGAGCGTTTTAAATTCACGGAGCAGGAGCTGGCATTTTTTTGCGGGTCAGTGAGCGGCCAGATGTTCCACGTTGAAGCAGTGCGCAGCGTGCTGCAAAAAATCGGGCTGACGGAAGATGCGCTTCTATGCGGCACCCATCCCCCGTCCCACCGCGGGACGGCAAAGGAGCTGCAGCAAAAAGGCATCAAGCCCGGAGCTATGCACAATAACTGCGCTGGAAAACACGCTGCCATGCTTGCCCTGTGCGTGCACCACGGCTGGGACACGGCTAACTACCTGCCCCTGGAGCACCCGGTGCAGCAGCTCATCCTCTCCTTCATTGTCGAGATGACCGGCCTTGAAAAAGAGCGCGTCCACGCGGCAGTTGACGGGTGCGGAGTGCCGGTGTTTTATGTGCCGCTCACAAACCTTGCCCGTGCCTATGCCCGGCTTGCCGAGCCTTTCCATCTGAAGGAATCGCAGCTGAGCCCATTGCAGAAGGCGGTCAAAAAACTTATGACTGCCGCCTGTTCCCACCCGGAGATGGTTGCCGGCGATGAGCGGATATGTACTGATATTATGCGGACAGCGGGGAAGAGCGTTTTTGCCAAAACCGGGGCGGAGGGCGGGTATGCCCTGACGCTCTTTGATAAAGGCTGGGGAGCAGCGCTTAAAATAGAAGACGGAAACCAGCGCGCGCTCGGCCCGGCGGTTATTGAACTATTACAGCAGCTGGGGGCTCTCTCAACTTCTGCGCTTGCGCAATTGAAAAACTATCATCATCCTGCCATTTTTAACCATAGAAAAGAACAGGTTGGGGAGCTGCGGCCGTCATTCCGGCTTGGTACTGTTAAAAGTTCTATGAAAAACAGGGGAGCACTATGAAACCACAGAGCTCACAGAGGGATTCTCTGTGTTCTCCAAAACAATATTTTATAATGGAAATAACTGAGGAATTGCATGCTGTCTTATAGTGTAGCAGGGTATTGGTACTGAGCTTTCTTAACGAGCTGAGCTGAGCGGGAGAGAGAGCTGATAAATTTTACCGGAGTATAAAATAAAAGAGAATACTAATTGAGAGGACACAGAGGGGAGGTAACAGAAATTCTGTTACCTTTTTGAAATAAAATAGTTTCTCTGTGTGCTCTGTGGTTATATCTTGACATTACCTCCGGCTTGAATAGGAGATTTTTCGTGGTAGAAAAAGTAACTATAGAGATAAAGCGTTTGCCTCACGGGGAGAACCTTCCCTTCCCGCAGTATATGACACCGCATGCTGCCGGCATGGACCTGGTAGCTGCTGTTGAAACGGATACGGTAATTGCCCCGGGCCAGCGGAAACTGATCCCCACCGGTATCTGTATCGCGCTGCCGCCGGGTTTTGAGGCGCAGGTGCGGCCCCGGAGCGGGCTGGCAATAAACCACGGCATCGGCCTGCTCAACGCTCCCGGCACCATTGACGCGGACTACCGGGGTGAAATCAAGGTGATTGTGGCAAATTTCGGCGAAGAGCCTTTTATCGTGAAACGGGGAGACCGGATCGCCCAGATGGTAATCAAGAGGGTTGCCTGCGCTGAGTGGGAGGTTGTTGATGATCTGCCGCCAACAGAGCGCAATGACGGCGGGTTCGGCCATACCGGGAAATAAAATGTGCTTTATCTGTTGAAACACCCTTGATAAATTTGTTTGAAAAAATGAAATATAAAAAGCTCCCCTATGAGGCTTTTCAAAAAATTCAGGAAGAACTTGCTGATTACGAAGATCTTCGCTGCCTTCGAGAAGCCAAGGCAGCAGAAAAAGATGCGCCGACTATTGGACTGGCAGAATTATACACAGCGTCATAAATAATTGCGCATATTTTTTCGTAGAACCCTTATTTTAAAGGCATTATGTGATTTTTTATGCGAATATATTTTTTACGTTGTGTATAAAAAAAGAATCACAAAGCGGCCAGGTCGCTCCAGCATACGGCGATAACCGGTGCCGCGCTTAGGCACAAAATAAAAAGAGCGGGGCAAGTGTCCCCGCTCTTTTTATTTTGCTGTACTGCATTCTTATTTCTTTTTAAGGGTTGTTTCACCTTCAAGCGCCAGATACTGTTTAATTTTTCCCAGCCGCTTAGGGCCGATTCCGCTCACCTTCCCCAGGTCATCAGCTGTCTTGAAATTGCCGTTCTTAGCGCGAAAGGAAACAATTGCTTCTGCTGTTTTCTTATTAACACCGGGCAGCAGGCACAGCTCTTCAGCGCTGGCTGCGTTGATATTGACCAAGCCCGCTAAGGTCGGGACTGCTTTTTGCGGGGCTGCCTGCTCCTGCGCGTGAACCGGCAGGGGAGCAAGCATTAAAACGCAGGTAACAGCTAAAAAAAGCGTGAGCGATTTTAAAAATCTCATGTTCTGATCCTCCTCTTTTTATGTTATTTTGTTTTCCAGAAGATATGCGCGTTATGCACGCGGCAGTTCAACTAAATCAAAATGAGTATCACTGTCAAGGTTTTTAAATCTAACAGGCTGTTGAAAAACACCCTTCTTCTTCGTTGCGCTTATCCTTCGTCATTGCGACGTACTGTACTGTACGCCTCATTCCTCGGGATTTCGCGCGCCTTGCATCTGGATGTTTTTGACCAGCCTGGGAGAAAACTACTTTTTCAACAACCTGCTACACGGTATGCTTCTTGACCTATGGAGTTAGTAAGCGTTATCATTCCAACATATAATCGGGCTGTCTATCTCAAGGAAGCCATCGAATCAGTACTAAACCAGACCTGTAAGCAGTTTGAGCTTATCGTGGTGGATGATGGCTCAACAGATACAACCGGCGATCTGCTTCAGCAATATGGCACCGGCCTTTCTGTCTTGCATACCGGCCATCGAGGCCCCAGCGCAGCACGCAATTGCGGCATCGTTGCTGCCCGCGGAGACTACATCGCGTTTCTTGACTCTGATGACGTCTGGCTCCCTGATAAGCTGCGCGCGCAGATGCTTTTTTTTCAGGACCACCCCGAAGCCCGCGTCTGCCAGACCGAGGAGATCTGGATACGCAGCGGGGTCAGGGTCAATCCCATGAAGAAGCACAAAAAATATTCCGGATGGATTTTTGAGCAGTGCCTGCCTCTGTGTATGGTGAGCCCTTCTTCGGTCATGATCGAGCGCAGCGTTTTTAGCAGCGTCGGGCTTTTTGATGAAACATTTTTAGCCTGCGAAGACTATGAGCTGTGGCTGCGCATTGCAGCACGCTACCCCATCTACCTGATTGAAACGCCCCTCATCATAAAGCGGGGCGGCCACGTTGACCAGCAGTCAAGGCTCATCCCTACCCTTGACCAATACCGAATCAGGGCGCTCTGCAAAATCCTTGAAAGCGGCATACTGCAACACGAGCAGCATCAGCAGGCGCTTTGTGAGCTTAAAAAAAAGTGCCTCATCTATGGCAGCGGCTGCCTGAAGCGGGGTAGAAAAGACGAAGGTGAACGAATTTTAAAACTCCCGGAAAGCTATCTAACTGGCTGTTGAAAAACGCCCATCTGCGGCGTTTCCCTCATCCTTCGTCGTTGCGGCGTACCCTGAAGTACGCCTCACTTCTCAGGATTTCGGGAGCCTTGCATCTGTGTATTTTTGACCAGCCTGGGAAAAACAACTTTTTTAACGACCTGCTAATATTCTATGAACCTTGCGCATTTTCTTGACATGGCGGCTGCCCGCTATCCTGAAGAACGGGCAGTGATCTGCGAAGAAAATAACATTACTTTTGGCGCGTTAAAACGCCGGGCTGATGAACTGTCCGCGGCACTGCTGGGTCTGGGCGTCACAAAGGGCGCGTCAATTGCCATCCTCTCCGCAAACAGCATTGAGTATGTGGAAATACTTTTTGCCCTGATGCAGCTCGGAGCAATAGCGGTCCCCCTGAATCATCGCCTGACAAACAGGGATATAGAAATTCTCCTGAAGCATTCTGAGGCAAAGATTCTTTTTTGTGAAGCGGTATTTCAGGAGCTGGTTCCTGAAAAAGCAGAAAAGCTGGAGCAGGTTATTGCTATCGGCGGCAAGCATCCGCCTGCCGCGCGAGAATATGCGAAGCTCTTTCAGCCAGCGCTATGCGCAGACGAGACTGCGGCAGTCTCTGAAAATGATCCCGCAGCAATTATATATACCGCCGGCACCACTGATGAACCAAAAGGGGTACTGCTGACCCATGGAAATTTAATCTGGAATACCTTCAATTATTCTGCAGCGCTTGAGTACAGCCCGCAGGATATCGAGCTTGCGCCAACGCCCCTGTTTCATGCTTCAACTTTTGGCAGAATTTTTACCTATGTATTCAACGCTATGACCGCAATTATGGTCCGAAAGTTCAGCCCTGCTGAGTGCCTTGCCATAATTGAGCAGGAACAGGTAACCTCCATAACCCAGGCGCCGACCATGTACCGGATAATGCTTGATATATGGAGCGAAGGCAGGTGGGATACCGGCTCAGTTAAACGGGCGGTCACCGGTGCTGCGCCAATGAGCGCAGGGACAAAAACAGGGCTTAAAAAAATTTTCCCCCGGGCAGGCTTTTTTGATCTCTATGGCCTCACGGAGGCAAGTCCCGGAGTTGCTATTCTGACCCCGGCAGATTTTTACCGGAAGGCTGAAAGCGTCGGCAGGCCCATGCTCAGCGTAGAGGTGCGGGCAGCAGGCGCAGATGATCAAACACTTCCCCCGGGACAGGTGGGAGAGATACTGTGCCGCGGTCCGAACATTATGCAGGGATACTATAAGGCGCCCCAGGCAACTGCCCGGGCGCTGCGCAACGGCTGGCTGCACACCGGTGACGCAGGCTGGATTGATGAAGACGGTTTCATCTTTCTCGCCGGCCGCAATAAAGATATTATTATAAGCGGCGGAGTAAACATTTATCCGGGTGAAGTGGAAGCAGTCCTTATGAAGCACCCTGCCGTAAAAGAGGCTGCGGTAATCGGCGTGGAGGATGCGCTATGGGGTGAAAAAGTGGTAGCGGTTGTGGTTCCCGCGAAGAACGCATCATGTACTGCACAGCTCCTCATGGACTACTGCCGCGAGCGGCTCGCCGGTTTTAAATGTCCTCGTGTGGTGACATTCACTCCGGAGCTGCCCAGAAATGCGGCACAGAAAGTGATGAAGCAGGAACTGAAGAAACACTACAGGCCCTGAATGAAACGCTGTACACTCCGCTTAACTTTTTTAGCGTGTTTAAGCGCGTTCAGTTTAATGCTGCTGGTCAGCTGCACCAATGTCACTTCGCCCAGAATTCCAAACTTCCTCTATGTGCGCCTCAAAGCAAGCCCTACCACCGTTGACCCGGCACTGATAGTTGATGTCTACGGCGCTCAAATTGCAGCCAAGCTCTACAACGGGCTGGTCTGTTTCAACGCTGACCTGGCCCCGACGCCTGACATAGCCCAGTCATGGTCAGTCTCTTCTGATGGATTGGTGTATCTGTTCAAGCTCAGGAAAGGTGTGCGATTTTTTAATGGCAGGGAGGTAACGGCCCGGGATTTTAGATATTCATTTGAAAGGGTTCTTAACCCCAAAACCAGGTCCCCGCGCACCTGGGTGCTCGCGCGCATACACGGGGCAGGCAGTTTTATGGCCGGGAAGTCAGCGACGGTTGCCGGCATCGAGGTCATTGACCCCTATGTGCTTAAGATCGAGCTTGAAAAGCCGTTTGCGCCGTTTATCAAGCTCCTGGGCCTCACCACTGCCTATGTAGTACCGCAGGAAGAGGTTGAACGCTGGGGAGCAGACTTTTCGTTTCATGGCACAGGAACGGGCCCGTATATCTTAGAGCTCTGGGAGCATAATCAATTTTTACAGCTTAAGGCAAATGACCGCTACTTCGCAGGCGCACCCCGGATTGGTGGTCTTATCTATGGAATCGTGCCGGAAGATTTTACCGCCCTTACCGAGTTTGAAAACGGAAATATAGACGTGATGCTGGAAATTCCGCCGGCAGCTTTCAAGCATTATGCAGAGGACCCCCAATGGAAGTCTTCTGTTATAGTGGCTCCGGGACTGAATATCTATTACCTGGGACTAAACTGTCAGGCCGTACCATTTAACAACCCGCTCATACGCAGAGCCTTAAATTATGCCATTAACCGGGAAGCCATCGTAGCGCGCCTTCTTGATGGCCGGGGACGCGTTGCCTCCGGCCCGCTGCCGCCGCTTCTGCAGACAGGCCCTCCCCCGGAGGGTTATTCCTATGACCCGGCCAGAGCACGCGCATTGCTCAAGCAGGCAGGATATGGCACGGGGCTGTTAATGACCATATATCAGAACGCGGACGAGGAAACGCTTGATATAACGCAGGCACTGCAGAGCAATCTGCGGGATGTCGGGATTGATGCCCGCATTGTGCAGCTTGAGTGGAGCTCTTTTAAAAATGCGGTAGCGCGCGGAGAGGCGCAGGCATTCTGGCTCTCCTGGTGGGCGGATTATCCGGATGCAGAGAACTTTCTGTTCCCGCTCTTCTATTCCGGAAACTGGGGAACCGGCGGCAATCGCAGCAGGTTTAAAGATCCGCGGATAGATGAGCTGCTGGTGCGGGCAGTAAGTGTCATGGATGATAAGCAGGCGCACGCGCTGTACCGCGAAATTGAGCAGCTGGTAGTGCAGGAGGCGCCCTGGATTTTTGGCTGGCATAAAGCCAACTGCTCCATCTATCAGCCCTGGGTAAAAAACTATACGGTTGTACCTCTTGCCGTGATGGAGAAGTGGACCGGTATCATGCTTGACAAAAATAAAGCGCAATAGGCGCTTACGGCGCTCACATCGACAATTTTTTGTCGATGTGATTAAGCAGCAACACCTATTATGTTAAAGATTTTCTGCATTTCACTTTGCATAGTATCATAATGGATATCTATCGAAGATTGATGTTGTTGTTTAGGTACAGCGTGTCGGGTGCAGGCACCTGCCAGCAGAGGACTCAACACCTTGTCGCGCAGGACAAGAAAGGCAACCAGAGCTCGCAAACCATCTCCGGTGGCTTCATAGCTGCGGGAAT
>Ga0209777_10001377_pt1 | contig 35529 bp, 27 predicted proteins | sample FrelakmetHBP12HB_FD_187147 | JGI IMG/M metagenome (GOLD analysis project Ga0209777, IMG submission 187147) | Freshwater lake sediment microbial communities from the University of Notre Dame, USA, for methane emissions studies -HBP12 HB (SPAdes)... | ecosystem: Environmental > Aquatic >...
TTTCTCTCGCATCCAGTTTGATTCGTTCTTTGAACAAATCATCCACAGACACGAAATGTTTAAAATCCAGGTTATCTTGGTCATCCACATCTTCAGTGTTGTTGAAAATTCGTAGTACTTTAGCTGACGCGTCCAAAAGACTTCCAGGATTCACATTCGTATATGGTTTCCCCAAAGTCTGCTGGTTCACTTCCGGGTCCATCATCGCACTGGCATGCCGCTGAAGAATCTCTTTCATCTTTTCTTCAGACGTAAGATTCGCCTGCTGTTTAAATGAAGGAACTTCTTTCTTATATAATTTATCGACCGCCTGGTCGGCTTTAGGAAAAAGAGCGTCCCTATTCTTGTCTGTTAATTTCCGTCCCCACGCCTCTGCAATCGTGTCGTGGGAAATTCCTGCTTTTCGAAGAATGGGATACAGAGGAATTTTGGTGCTCGCATACTCGAGTCGGGGTTCTCCTTTTTCCGGATCCATACTGATACGAAAATTACTTCCGCCCTGAGTATTAAATGCTGCTTCTAGAATCCCGTTGGCGCGTTTCCGTGCATAGACCCCGGGTTTCCGTCGAACCATATTGGAAACAGAATATTCATTTCCCCCGATGACGAAAGTGTGTCGAGGTGTAAAGTAGGGCAGTCGCAGCAGAGTGAAATTAGGAAGTTCGTCTATAACCTTCCCCGTTTCATCACGCATTCGGACGGTTCCTTTGACATTTTCGAATAGGGTATCCCCTTTTAAGATTGCCGCTTTTTCTTCGTTGGAGCTATAGGTCTTTGGTTGTACCTGCACATGGTCTACTTCAATTGTTTTGTTGCGAGCTTTTATAGGAAAAGATTCCTTCAATCCCGCAACCACTTTATCCCTGATTTCTTGTCGTTTAGCATCTGGGTGCGTCATGATGGGAGAGAGTGTGGGCATTGTTTATCGCTCCTTGATTTCAGACTAAGTATAGTGGATTCCGTGACTTATTGGTACAAGTATATAGCACAGGAAGGAGGGCGCATGATAGTCCGATTAATTGAGTGGTTCCTCAAGATAAGGTAATCCACTCACTGTGCCGCGCTGGGGTATATTAGATACCCCGGCGCCTTATTTGGGTGTCTCAGGAATTACAGGTTGTGCAAAAACTAACTCAGGGTTTGGGGGCCAAACGTTCTTCTCTGTTCTCTGCGCAGCGGCTTCTTTTTGTTTTTTCAAATATTCTTTATCTTCTTCTAACCAGGAGAACATAACTATTTGCGTTCCGTCTTTCAGTGTTGAAAACGTTTCTCTTTCAGGGAGTCCTTCGCCTCTTAGACACTTATCTTTGACTGTTTTATACTCGGATGTTTGTACGTGTGGACACGTAATATCCCCCTCCATTTGAGGCAGTCGCGTGACATCATCTTCAATAGCCTTTATACACCGAGGACAGTCACTCCAGTTACGCCAAATAACAAAGGTCTTCACAAAACTGAGCATCCTAACTTTAGGGGTGTAGGTTTGTTCTGAGGGTACTTCTTCCGCATCGAGTAATGCCGCAGGAATGTTTTCTGGAGATGCAGGACCCGTAAAAACAGAAGGAACCATGAAGTCTGTATTACTCCCCGGCGGGTCTATGTGTTCCGGCGCTAATTTCAACTCATCCATTCTTTATGCTCCCATCCCGCCGCTCATTGATGTACTGGCTTGGGATTTTGTAGCTTCTTCCAACCGTTGAATAACTACGGAATACAGCACAAAATCTTCTACCTGCAACGCGTGTAATTGACTCTTTTTGGTCCCATAATCCATCTGCATCAGTTGCTGTACAAGGTCATCTGCTTGGGAAATAACCTGCTGTTGATTGTACGGCGTTCCTCCCTGTACTGCCTGCTGTTGAGATTGCACTTTGGAGTTATTCTGCAGCTTCTGTATTTCAATTTGCATTTCCTGCTGACTACGAACGGCATTTAAGGTTTCCTGTCTAATTCGGTCTTCTTCCTTCTTCAGGTCCAGGCCATGGAGTTCCGCAATAGTTGTATCCGAAATAATCTTAGTGCCACTCTGCAATCCCATGGAATAGAGTTGGAATATCATACTCTTAGTAGTAATGTCATCCACTAGTTTGAACGGAACCATATCTACCTTAATCTTCTGCCACCCCAGGAATTTAGCACAGCTATCATCAATCCACTGGAGCAGGTCTTTCATGTCCGCAATATGCGTAGCCAGTTGATTTTCAATCAACCGCAATGTAGCTTCCATACCGCCACGCGTTAGACCTCCGTAGAGGAATTCCATCGGAATACCTAGAGCCGCAACAATCCCTTTTTCCGCCTCCTGCACTTCTCCCAGAGTAAGCAGAGCGCGACCCTGTCCACCAATTTGTGTTACTCCCACGGGGATAGGAGCGAACATCATATGCAACGGGTCTCGCCGCCACTGGCGTAACTCGTCTTTCATTCTGTCTTTCCACTCCTGGAGACTTATCGTGGAGACCGGGTCCGCAACATTACTTGCTTGTGCCGGGTGCAGAACACGGAATGGAACAGTGTGATCCAGCGCGATAGCCTCATTCGCTTTTCTGAGCACCTGAGTGTAGTAGAACATAGGGAGAGTAGACAAAAGAGGAGGAAGTCCCCATTGTTTGCCTACACCCGCGGGGCCCCCCATCTTCATATGGAATATAGCGCCGTCATTGAATCTAAACTGTCGGTTGTTTTGGATGGCTTTTAAGAATCCTAAGGGAAGACTGTCGATTAAGGTTTTATGCCCATTCTGGACACGGAGAACCATACTCTTCGGAATGGAGTAATAGTAAACCGAATACTCATTAATCTCGTTGAAATCTATGTCCATTAACTTGGGGTCCCACCGGATAAAATTGATTTTCTTCCCCAAAGTTACTTTTCGGTCTTCAATATTCTCTTCTGTAGCAACAACGTAGGTAGAACAGTTGGCACATCCATACCCAAAACTCAATTTCCGATAGTTAAACTTGTAGTCTATATTCTGGATGTTGGTCAGCGTGTTGCAGTGGGGACACTTCAAATATCGGATGAACGGTTGGTACATAGAGATAAAGGCATTTCCGTAGACATATTTATCCAAGGTCACTAGAGTAAGTATCTCACGTGCCCTTACGCTCTTCTCCAGAAGATACTGATGCTTATCCCGAAGCGCATTATTTTCTGTTTCATAAGTGAACTCTGTTATAGGGTATTCACCAAATTTACGAAGCGCTGCGTAGATATGTGTACTGTTGTAATATAGAAATTCGCACCATCGAAATAAATCTTTGAGTCTTCGAGGGCTAAAAGTCTGGCTTTGTGTATACCAAGGGCTGGTATGCATTGCGGCCTTATAATTGATATAAGGCTCATTAAAGGACATCTCATTGGTAAAGTCATCACCTGACATATCTATTCACCTCATTGTAACTAACCAAATAATAGGCTAAATTCAGGAGGAGGTCCATGAAAATAGATTTTAATATCCTAAACGGAACCCCAATTTTCACGTCAGCAGACATGTACCCAGATTGGTCTCGTGTACTAGGTGCAACGTACCTCCCGGAAACTAATGTCTGGGCATTTCCTGCTTTTCCACCTTTCCGGGATAATGTACTCCGAGATATCCGTTGTGTCTACCCCGAAGCGGAACTCTCAGAAAAAGCAATTCAGTGGTATGAGCAACACGAAAAAAATTATAAAAATGTAACCACCCTTTTTAAGAACTACGGACACCAGGACCAGGGTTTAGCCGCAGTGCTGCACAATTATCGTGCTGCATTAGAGTGGGGAATGGGCACAGGCAAAACCAAAGTGATTCTGGACGCAATCAACATTTTACGGAGTAAAACAATTGTACTCTGCCCATTAGTAGCTGCGGAAAACTGGGCGTCTGAAGCAAAAAAGTTTGTTGGAGATGCTCTTTCGCTGGTTGTAGTACACGGGTCCAGAACGTATAAAATGGAATGTCTTAAAGACGCCCTTAACGCAGATTTAATCATAGTTCCATATGATACTGCAAGGTTGTACGGGATTCCTACTTTGCATGCCGAAACCATTAGAGTTTTTGAAACTGCACAGCGTGCACCTACGGACAGTCTCAGAAAATACATAACAGCATTAAACGATAAAGTTACCCAAGTCCGGTTGGCGCAGGAGTGGTTACGCGGTAGGTCTGTACGAGATATCCACAAAGAAGTTATACATTTGGTAGAATCCTCCGGACCTCAATGGCTTATCAATCTTCCTTATGAGATGATTGTAGCGGATGAATCCCATCGCCTCCGCCATATCCAAAGTGCCAGAACGAAAGTGTGCTTGGCCTTAGCGTCAAAAACCTCAAGACGGTATCTCCTGAGCGGTACGTTAAATCTAGGGGACCCTCGGCATATTTATCCTCAATTGAAATTTCTAGCAAATTATCTAATGCCGGATACGTGGACGGAATTTTGTAGTAAACACATAAGGCTGTCTCCTCATAATAAACACATCGTAACAGGCTTTACTAACCTTCACGTGCTTAATTCCAAATTAGCATCTGTATCACACACTAAAACATTAGAGGAGTGTGCAGATATGCCGGAACGGGTTATTCAAGATATTTCATTTGAACTTTCTCCGCCGCAAATCAAGGCGTACAACCAAATAGTCAATGACAACACCATAACTCGAGAAGACGCGAGCGAATACACCATTCCAAACGGAGGTGTGCGCCTTTCTAAGCTATTGCAGATTTGTAGTGGATTTTTATATGTGCCAGAGCGCACAGAAATCTGTGATACTTGCCCCAACTTGAAAACCTGTGTGGAAGAGACTATTCAGCCCGGGAGTTCCCGGTGTATTCAGAATAATATTGTGGTTCCTAGGCAAATTATCAAGTACGCACAAAATCCAAAATTAGAAGCGCTGGAAGATAAATTAGAGGATATCTGGTCTACGATTTCACCTAAGTGCATTATCTGGGCAACTCTTATAGAGGAGTTGGACGATATTGAAGCACTCCTACAGAACAAGAAAATCAAATACATAAGAGTAGACGGGAGTAACTCTTCACACATCCAGGAGTACAACAAAGAATTTCAAACCGATTCGGAATGTCTTGCCTGGTTGGGTCAGATAGCAACAGGGATTTCTATTACTCTCACTGCCGCTGCTTATATGATTTATTACTCACGCGACTGGTCTTTGGATAATTGGCTACAGTCACAAGACCGTAACTACAGGATAGGCCAAACCAAACGCACAGTAGTATATCGTCTCTGTGCTAAAGATTCTGTAGAGCTTGTACAACTGGCTGCTCTTGATGCTCGAATAGATGTGAAAGAGCTTTTATCTAAGCGAATAGACTGCGCAACTTGTCCCCGGTATGAACCGTGTTTTAAGCACAATATAAGTCCATGGTCGGATTTGTGTGTGTTACCTAAAGATAAAAAGCGGTATGTAGCAGAGGTAAACCAGATAAAAGTAGTTAAACATTGAGTTAAATTTGGTATAAAGGTGTAGTATCCACCTAAGGAGTCAAGATGAAAATAATCCTAGAAAAGAAAGATGTAATCGAACTTTTAGGTAAGGCGCTTAACACAACGCTAGACCCTACAAATGTTCAGATTACCACGGAACCCTTTGAAGTCATTGTAATGGAAGCAGATAAGGTTCTTAAATCACAGGAACCCCCGGAAGAGAAAAAAGAAGAATCTGAGCCCGTACTCCCAAGAAAAGAAATGACCGAAGCGGATTCCGCAATACTTATGGGAGTTAGTGACCAACTAGTCAAACTAGGTAGTCCTAACCCCGTACCTTCTTCTGTAGCTACTGCCCCGCCCCCCACTAAGGGCGGGAGAGAGGTCTAACGTATGCCCCAAATCCTGTTTGGCAACAAAACCTTAGAAGTTCCCGATGGCTTTGGAGACCCTGGTCTTCCCAGCAAAGAATTATTCTCTCATTCGCAGTTTCGTATGTATCAGCGTTGTCCAAAGCAGTACTACTACCGGTATCCGATGGGCATGAAGGTTAAACCGGGTGTAGCGATGACCAAAGGGAACGTAATCCATGAGGGAGCTGAAAAAACGCACAGCAGCACCATAAAAACAGGAAAACCTCTTTCCCTGACAGCGGCAAAGGCATCTGTGTCAGATGCTTTTGACAAAATAGTGAATAATACAGAAATCGAAGGAATGGATAATCCCGGGATGGTCAAGGACCAGACCCTTAAGCACTTTGAAGTCTATTATCGACAAGCGGTACCCGTTATTCGTCCTCTAGCTGTGGAAAAAGGATTTGCCGTCAAGCTAGGGTCTGTTCCGCTCGTAGGTTTCATCGATTTAGTTGATGAAATTCTCGTGGACAGAACAACAGACAAGGATATAGAAGGCGAAGGCCCTGCGGTTCTTGAAGTGGTGGCGGATTTGAAGTTTACAGGCAAGAGATGGTCCGAACACATGATGAAAAATGACACTCAGCTGACTTTGTATGCGCATGTACAAGGAACTCCTCGCGTTCGTATCGATTTTCTGCTTGACCAACGCACTGGAACAAAATATGTTCAAGAAAGGTCGTTGAGGAATCCGCATTCAGTGAAGCTTTTGACGGAAGATATGGAAGAAACCGTTGACCTCATCAAAAGAGGTCATTTTCCGCGTTGTGACCCTACGGGGTGGCAATGCAGTGGGGAATATTGTGGATATTACAAGATTTGCCGAGGTCCAAAATGAGCGCACCTGAAATAATCGACTACACTTCAATGGATCCCAAGGATTTTTGGGCTCTAGTAGACAAACAAGCCGAAACAGCGCAAAAAAGAGTAGAACAGCTCTTCCGCAGAGCTGGGACTTCTGACCGTCTGGACGTTAGGCAAGCTACAGACTGTCTGAATCTTCTTTTTATCGATTCTCATAGGCGTTTGCGGGAACAGTATCCTGATATTGCACAGTATTACCCTACAAAGCACGTAATTCTGAATGCACTTAAGACGGCACAGGACCTCTGGTGGGTAGACCACACTACTTCGCATATCTCTACGGCTTCTGTACTGAAATTTTTCAGTAATCAAGAGACCTTGTCGGGATTTTCTACTCATTTTCTCGTGGGATACCGTGAATTGCCTCTTTACCTGGTTCCGCTTGTACACGGAGCAGTACATGAGCCGCACCGAAACCAGGATTCTATCTCCCTGAGTGTTATGAACGCGGGAGGACTGTCCAAAAATGGTGTTCGCTGGAACTTTTGGGCCGGCGAAGTACCCCAAAGAATGATTACCGACCTTTCCCCTATACGTTTATCTACCCCGTATAGAGGTTTTGCGGCGCTTCAACCCTATACAACCGAACAAATCAAAAATGCGATAATCATAAAGCGTATTGTAGTCTCTGCTTTACGCAGTAAAATAGACATTTCTCGTTTTACACAGCACACGGATTGGGACACTTATGTTGTAGACATGGGTCCTCTTTGGCCCTCGGAACAAATCAACAATTCCGCCTTCGAAAACTTTCCCGTTTGGGAACACGATTTTGTCCAGCGCTATGACTCTACTCTTACGCATGAGAGTATTGAAGAAGCGGACAAAAATTCTGGTATAAATACACAGAATCCGGAATTTTCAATGTCCGGAACAGACATCCTTCCTTCAATTGAACAGGTACAGCTTGCCCTGTGCCAAGCGGGTATAAAAGTAAAGATAAACAACAAATACGATTCCACCACACGAAACGCACTACAAAAATTTCAAACAAAATGGAACCAAACACACCTTGACTCACAACTAGACACCAATGGGATACCCAATTTGCCAACCTATAAATGCCTACAGGAAGAAGGAAAATAAAAATGGAAATGTCGGAAGTATGTTCTCGGTGTAAGAGACCAAAGAAAATTGAAGGGGACACAGACACCCTGGTAACCAAACTCAAAGAACAGAGAGATATGAAAGCCTGTATAACTGCACTTGAACAGTATATAGGGGCCATAGAAGTTCCTCTTCCCGCGATGATGATTATCACCGCGGACAAGAAAGTACGCGTTCTTGAGCACCTGTGTACGGAACCAGTAGGTAAGTTTCAGGGTTGCGCGCATCGAGTTGCTACCCTGATTTCAGACGTGTTGGGGAAGAAATGAAAAAATATGGCGTAGAAGAATCTGAACCCAAAGAGGCCGGGGAAGAGAAAAGTGATTTCTGCCCCACTTGTGGAATGGCATTGGAAAACCAAGCAGAAACAGGGGTAAGAATATGCCCAATATGCGGAACAAAGCCCTTCGAGGAAGACGCGGAAAAGTAGTAGACGATAAGCAGAAACTCGATATTTTTCGAGCCCTCTACTACATGGTTTATAACGACGATAAAGACCTGGTCCCATTGGCCACGGAACTGTTCCATGTTTTAGGTGAAATTCTCGAAGGCACCTCCCCTAGAGAATTGAACTTGTATAGAATCAATAAGGAGGACCTGTTGCGAGAACTTGCAACGGATTGAGGAGAAAAGATGGACGAAGTTACAACACCCGAAGTCACCCCAACCCCGGAACCCAAGAAGAAAGAGAAACCCGCAAAGACAGAGCGGGAAACGCTGAATTTCACGGTACCTTTGAGCGCAATTGTTCTACCCAAAGACATCGAGTGGAACCGCGACGGTACAAAGGGTTCCAACGAACTGGTCGCCTCTATGAAAGAAATTGGGCAGACTACCGCCCTCGTCGTTCGGAAGACCGCCGACGATATTTACGAGCTTATCGATGGTCGTCGTCGGTACATGGCGATGAAAGAAGCGGGAATCAAAACCGCTTTCATCACTTTCATGGATGGAGACAACACGGAAGCGAAGAAGAAAGCCCTCGTGGCCAATCTGAATCGCAAAGCTCACGACTCTATTGAGTTGTCCGATATTTTCAATGACCTCGTAGCGTGTGGATGCTCAAATCGGGAAATCGCCCGGATGGGCGGCGTGAGCGACGGTTTTGTTTCACAGCATCTGGCGCTCAAGAACCTGTCTGATACTCTGCGGACATCGGTCACGAAGGGTAACCTTTCCGTAACCCAGGCCAGAGAGCTTCTGCGTATTGACCAAGAGAAATATGCAGACGGATTCGAGAAGATGGCGGAAAAGGCTCTCGGGGGCATGGATGCGGCGCAGCTCAAAGATTCCGTAACTTCTTTCTTGGAGAAGAAGAAAGCCCAGGAAGAGAAGAAGGAAGACAAGAAAGAAGCCGCTCCGGGTGAAAAGAAGAAACCCAAGAAGGAAGAAGTAAAGAAGGGCAGGCCGGTTAAGACCAAACAATATGACTCCGCCCTTATCAAGATGGTTACCAAGACTGAGTTGATTGCAAAACTGGAAGCGGCAGAAGTGCTTCGTGCCAAGTCTACTTCGACTCTCCGTCAGCGGTATCTCGCAGGGTATCGAGATGGTCTGGAAGACGCAGGCGGTCTGCGTAACGACGACTAGACTACCATATCACTCACTTCGGTAACATTAAGACGTCTTAATTCACTCCTGAGCTCCCGTAGCGTCCGTTCTTTGATCTGGCGCACGCGCTCAGGAGTGATACCTGTAATACAAGCTAATTGAGGAAGACTCTTAGGCTCTGACCTGCGTTCCGTAGTAGGAATATCGTAATAACGCAAAACAATGAACTTATCTCTGGCGCGTAAATTTAACCTGACTAACATGCGCCGGAGAATTCTTGCTGTATTCGTATCAATACAGAGTTCTTCGATATCCAGGTCAGAAGGCAAACTCATGTCCTCGGACGGGACAATCTTATTGAGGGGGTCCGTAGATGCGACAGGCATAAACTCATGAAATTCACCTTCAAGACAGGGAATCCCGTTGTGGGCAGAAGACCCCTCTGTCTTATGTCCGCAAAGTTGGCACTCAAATAGCCCATGCTTAACGATTTTGCGTTGTTCTTTTTGTTTGTGTGAAGGCAGGTGAATGAGGGTGTTGGAGTTGATTTCATCTAACATTTCTTTTCGTATCCACCAAGCAGCATACGTAAGAAATCGGTTATCCAAATAGACATCAAACTTATCTATGGCCGTCATAAGACCGATATTCCCGGCCGAGATAAGTTGCAGAAGTTGCTCCTGGTTGGGAGAAAACGTCTTCGCCATCCGGACTACAAATCTTAGGTTTCCTTCAATCAGTTGCCGGCGAGCGTCTTTGTCTCTGTCCGCACCGCAGACATGGCAGTACTGCGGGGCAGTCAAAAATTCAAATTTATGAGAACAATTGGTACAAGTGCATAATCTGCTAGTTACCCTTTTCGGCGGTGGTTCCCCACACTGGGGGCACCCGATACGTTTAGATTTCATGGGGAAGATTGTTTGACAGTGAGGACAGGTTCGGTAGCGGATGAGTAACTCGTGTTCCGCGGAGGGTTTGAGTACCGGATGCTTACTCAAATCTACATAGTAATTTTTGAAGACACGCGAAGTTTGAACATAGTCTGGAGCCTCTTGCCCATCGTGTGCGTAAACAGCTGACATTTCCTCACCTCGTTAAATTTAGTATGGCGAAAGAGGATTGACTTGTAAAGGAAAAATCGATATTGTTTAAGCTCACCAACCAACACAGGAGATACAAAAACAATGAGCAAAAAGAATGGAAACACAAACGTACCTACGTCTGAAGTAGAGGTCCAAGAAGCGGCCCCTACGCCCGAACCCGAAACTGCGATTGCAAAAGTTGAAGCCCCTGGCTACCTTTCCCCGGCATGCCAGGATATGGCAGGAAATCCCAATCCTCTCTTCATTCAGAGGTACGGGGCAAAACTGAAGATTACTACAAAGCCATCGATAACCGACATCAAGAAGGTTATCGGGAAACTCCCTGAAGTCCTGAAGGACAAGATTACGAAGCTGTTACAGCAGATGAATCCGGATCGTCCGGGAATGATACTGGCGGATGACCGTCCACAGTTCACTGAGTTGAGAATCAACCAGGGCGTAGGGGATGACCCCAATCGTCCCGAGAACTGCACGGTAGGCACTTTCTATGTCACCACACGCAAGAACGTGGGGAAAGAGTTCGTAGGAACTCCCATAGCGTTGTGGGAAGGAAGGACCATGTGGCCGTCCCGAGATGAAGTCGTGAAAGCTCCGGTATGTACAAGCATGGACCGAATCGTAGGACACAAATACGGTCTATGCGAAACGTGTCACAATAGGCCTTGGAAAGACGGGAAGCAGACCAACTGCTCAAACGATGTCGTCATCTTTATGTTGCCGAAAGACCTTTCGGACCTCATCATGGTGCGATTCAATCGTTCGTCAGTCAAGGCAGGGCAGCAGTTAATCACATTTGCCAAGAAGGACATTGTCCAGTGGCAGAGGTGGTTCAGTCTGACAACTGAGAAGAAAACCCAGGGCGAGAGGCGCTGGTATGAAATGCGTGTGGCTCCCATCGAAGGAGATGGAGTCGAAAAAGAAGTACCGGATGACCTGTTGGAATTTGGGGGACTCCTGTCTTCCATGGCGATGCATGACTATATCCTCCCCGGCCTGGCCAGAATTTACCGTCTGGCGCAGGACACGACGCTCCCCGAGGAACCCGTAGGAGACGATACGCTTGCAAAGCCCAAAGGTTACAACGATTTCTCTATGTAGGTGGTCATGTGGAGAGGGGCGAAAGCCCCTTTCCTTTTTTTTGAAAGCTTATAACACATGCAAGTCACCCCTTCCGAGACCGTATTGAGGTACAAACCCTGGTCTGTATCCAAAGCAAATACAGCAAAGCAATGTCCCAAAAAGTTCTGGTTCGAATACATCGACAAAACCAAGAAGAAGATATCCAACTCCGACGCCGCGGTGGGACTTGCTGTGCATAAACTTTTGGAAGTACTTATGACCGGCAGGCCCTGGAAATTGGCACTGGAAGCGGTGTTGGATGATGGTAAATTGACAACCCCTGAAATTGACCGCGTGATGGAAATGCAAAGTGGGACCGAAAGTTTCATGCGGCGTTTCGGGGATGTACAAAAAAAATATAAGATAATCGACGTTATAAAAGAAAAGAAACTGGCAGTGGATATGGGCGGGAATGCCGTAGAATTCTTCGATAACGATAGGGCCTACATGCGAGGAGTGATTGACTTGGCCATGATTCGAGATATTCCGCAGGCAATCATTATTGACCACAAGACGAGTCAACCTAAAGAATTAAAATACTACCAAAACACTTTCGATGCGTATGCACTCCTGCTCAAAGCTTTACACCCCCGTCTCACCACAGCCCTCTGTGGGATTCACTTTGTTCGCGCAGAAATAATAGACTTTAATCCGGAGACAGATATTTCAGACATGTCTGTACTATTGAATAAAGCTACTTTATTTCTGAACGACGCGACCAAAGACCTTGTTGATTTCGGGATAACAAAAAAGAGTAAGCTTTGTGAGTGGTGTGATTACCGTATCCATTGTACAACGTTCACAGGGAGTTCTGGAGACAATGGCAACCAAAAAGGCAACCAAGCGTAAAGGAGTCACGCGAGAACAAATCTGGAAAATTTGGAGAGTTATTGGGCCGCAAGGGTGGTACACCATGGCCCAGGAATTCAAGCGTGACCACAACTTTACTTTCTATCGTAGTGATGTCCTTAAAGGCAGGTGTCCCTGTCCAGACCATGCGGATACCAGCCCATCATTCTACATTCATGTAGACAAAGGTTACGTCCGGTGTTTCGGTTGTAACTTTTATAGTTCGAATCCCGTAGTACTGGGTTCGCTCCTGATGGATTCAGGAGAGAAAGAAACTCTCGCGTACTTCCGGGAACACTACAACATAAACTTTATGACTCAGGCAGAGATTGCCGAGTACGAAAATCAGAGAATAAATCAGCTTACAAAACAGGTTATTTACAAAGCAGCACATGCCGTCATGTGCGATTCCGTTTTAGACCCTACCCGATACCCAAGTACGACAGAAGCAATTAAATGGCTTACAGAAGAAAGAAAAATAAGCGCGGATGTACTCCATGCTCTACCGATTGGCGTTCTTCCTTCTTTAGAGGAACTGAATGAGGTTGTAACAGTTCAGCATGACTCTTTACATAAAATGTGGGAACAGAGCCCAGAGAGCAAATCGGAACCTCTGATACTAAACCAGCAAGTGTTCGAATACCTGAAGGACGTTTACAGTAATCCCTTTGTGAACGGCGGCGTAATATGGCCCCTTCACACCAGTCCCACTGAAATAGCCCGACTGAAAATCAGAGCACCACACAGTAGAGCCAAAAAAGATATCATAATGCCTTTGGATCCCTACGAGGAATCTTTGGGCCTATTCGGAGTAGGATGGGAACCCTACAGTAATTTAAGTACCGAAGACACCGCAACAGATTGGGTTTACCTTACGGAAGGAGAATTCGATGTCCTTTCCTACATGGCACAATCTGTAGAGTGTGGACCTCGCTTTGTTCTCTATTCCGTCGGAGGAACTGGTGGTGCAACAGAAATAGAACCCATTCTCAAATCGATGGGAGTGAAGGGCACCTATTTAATAGGAGACTCTCCGAACAAGGGGGGTGAAGGCGGAGGCGAAATAGTAGTACGGGAATGGCTCCGCAAAATTTCAAATATTCATATCAAGATATTCACGGGATGGAGCAAACTGGATCCCAGTCTCGATTTAGACGAAGCAGTTCTTCAACACGGAGTAGAAACAGTTACCGATATACTGTGGCGAGAACCCGATGAGAATTTCACTCCGGCCTGGGAATGGACTGCCAATAATGCGATTAAAGAAATGGAGGGCGTTAGCGAAACGGATAAACGAACTCTCCTAGAAAAAGCTACACATCACGGACAGAATCTAAGAAACAAAATAGACATTGACGCTTTTGCTGAAATGATCTGTGCACAATATCCCCTTAAAGAATCACACCTAAAAAGAGAAATAGCATCCAATGAGGATACTGAAGTAGGATTTATCCAGCGCTGTATGCACGCTATTTTGGAAATAGCGCATGTAGTTGCAACTCGAACGGTAGCTTCCGGAAGGTCAATTATTCTATTTCACAAAGAAACAAAAAATTTCCATGAAGTCAGGCTAGACAGTGATTCTTCTATTGCCCAAGAATTGGCCCCAGTAACAGGAACTCTAGTAAATTTTGTAGAAGAAAAAGTAGGGTTTCCTACGTTTATAGAAAGCCCTATAGGCTCTTCCAACATCATCTATACTAGTGTGGACAAGGCTATTAGAGCGTGTATGAAACAAGCATGTTTGGGATTGGCCCAGGGAGCGTCGGATGTGCAGTCTGCTTTAACTCTGCGCCAGGGATATCACAATATTAGACTCAGCAAAACTGAATGCGCCGAGTATATTGTTTGTGGTATCGATATCTTCAAGATACATCGGGAAAGTACAGGTATTCGATATCTTCAATTAGACGGTCCTTCTGACAACGGAATCATTTTTGACATTGGGTTTAAGCATAAATACTCTCCCTGGTACCCGGGAGGCCTTACGCTAGACATTCTCAATCACGGACAGACCGAAGACATAAAAGAACTTTATAACGAGTTAGTCCGATTTCTCGACATGGGCTTCAAGTTCAAGAAGCATGAACTTACGACCAAATTTCTAGCTACTCTTCTCATTGTGTTACCCATAATGCACGCTTTTCCGCGGCAGTTGATTGTCAGTTTTACTGGCGATTCCGGGTCAGGAAAGTCACATTTAGTTAACGTATTTTCCGGGTTAGGTAATGAAGGAATTCAGCTTCTTTATTGTTCTATTGGAATGGACGACTACACACCTCCTTCTATCTATAACAGGATGAACGGGGATACGCGCCTACTGGTACTCGACGAGTTTGAAGCAACTGAAATACGCAAAGCAAATACCGTAGACGCAGTGTTACAGCATTACCGGGGACTCGTGGCGGGTAGCGCGTCACGTACTACGGCTACTCAAGATGGTGACTACAGGGAAGTACGACATGAACATTCTATAATTTTCTCCGCTATTTCGGTTGCGGATAAAGCGCAAGATATGAATAGGCAAATTGTTGTGGAGATGGATAAGATTCTGGGGAGAGAACGCCCAACAACAATTTTGAAATCCCACTATGGACAGGCGGGCATTGATGCTCTTGCGACAAAAGTAGCGACCGCTGCTTATCCTATCATCCCTATTCTGGTGCAGAATTATCACGAAATTGAGAAAGAGTTTGCCAATCTTCAAGCCATGCTTCCCTTTAGTGTTCCTAATAGGTATGCGTCTTCTCTGTTTTTCTCTCTCGCTGTTTTGAAGTACATCGGGGAAGATTGGAAAGCATTTTTCAAAGATTTCGTTATGCAAAACGAAGCCACTATTAATAGGGCAACAACTACCACTGAATCCGAAAGTTATCTCAACGCAATGCTGTTCAATCCTGTTATACAACAGCAGGGTACAGATTATCCTGTTTCAGTAGCCAAATTACTGGCTATTCCTTCTGACCGCGTACAGATAAATCTTTGTGGTTGCGGCATGTTCTTTGACGCGGACCAAAAACTACTTCTCATTCTAGTAGAACAGGCCCTTTCTAAACTAATGCCCACCACCTACAAAAATAGAAACATTACAGGAAGCCGATTACGAGACTCCCTAGAGCGACATAAAATGGCTCTGCCATCCTCCGCGGTTCCCTCTTCTGGCATTTTGAGAAAAATAATTCCTTATCTTGGAGCCAATATAGAAGCAAAGGATGTAGTTGTTTTGCACGCGGACCCATGGTTGAATTCCGCGCAAGAAGGGCTTGATGATATGGCACAAAAAGCCCAGACCGACAAAGAAGAAAAAAAATCTGGAAACGTAACCGACTGGAGATAGGAGCCATATGGATTGCAACCTTTGCTTACCTTCTGCGTGGTCTGGTCCTGATTGTCCACAGTGTTCCTTGCATCATAACTTCCATTACCTCGAAGGGGATAGCGGGGGAGTTCAACCTGTCAGTTTTTTCTGTGTGGTTGATTCTCCCTCGCATCCCGCAGTTTCAGGAAGAATTGCAGCTCACGCGCCGTGGACAATCGGAATTGAACTGACCATCAAGAAGATAATAGAAGAATACAAACAAAAACTAGATAAGACTTTTGCAAATCTGCATACTCGGTACACGTACGCAATCAGATGTGCAAAGGACAAACCGGTAAGAGACGACATTCTGTCTTGCACCTCTTTATTCCATAAAGAATTACTCGATTACGCATCCCCGGATATTCCTATATTCGTATTAGCGATGGGTGCAGCACCCCTGGTATCCCTAGGGTTTAAAGTAAAGAAAATATCTGATTTTCAGAGTCGTTTCTTCCGTACGAAACTACAGGAAAAAGAGGTGGTAGTCTTTTCTACTTTTTCTCGTAGAGACTTGTCCGCAAATCCCGGCAGACTTGATGTATTTAAGGACCACGTTTATAAATTTCTGTCCGCGGTCAGGGACGCGAAAGATGGAAAGAACGTCAAAGTGGAATGTGCTGTGGACACTATCATGTCTAAGTACATATTCCCCAAGACCGTTAACGAACTCCGAAAACTCGCGGATGAAATCGTGACATACGCGCCGGAAGGAACCGATATTAAACGGTGTCCTCTGGCAATAGATACTGAAACCAATACACTACTTCCCTATAGAGACCGGTTGAAAATACTTACTTTTACGGTTGCTTGGGGACCTGAAAAAGCTGCGTCCGTTCCTGTTGAACATTTCGAGAGCTACTTCAAATTTGAGGAGGTCTCTTCTTTCATCCATCGTGTACTAACATGCGCGAAACCAAAGGTATTCCAGAACGCCAAGTTTGACCTTCAAGTTTTACGTCGTAAAGGATTTGAAGTTACGAACTTTGCCTGGGACACGATGTTGGGTGAGCACTTGTTAGAAGAAGACAAGAAAGGGTATTACGGGCTTAAAGACATAGTACGCAAACGTCTACCGGAGTACTCCAATTATGAAGACGCTCTGCATGATTGGTTAGTTAAGAATCCTGAAGAAAGTCCCAAAGAAGCGAAAAAGAAGCATGCAGAGAAACGCCTAGCAGAAGATAATGGCTATGAACGAGTTCCTCTTTCTATTTTAAACCCGTACGGCGCGATGGACGTTGATGTTACACGTCAGATTGCAATCCTTCAAATAGCAGCAATCAACGAGGAAGACACCGAAATCTACCAAAAGTACAGGTCAAACGCGACTAGCCCTTACCTACGAAATAACGTGATGTTTTCGTACCGTAAAGACCATGCACTATCTCCTAAGCCAATCATGGGGGAACAATTAGTAGACGCGTCTAAAGTACTCGCGGAAATGGAGCTTACTGGAGTCCCTGTAGATAGAGAGTACGTAGAGAAACTATACAAAGATTTGAACAAGTCCATTATGGACTCACAAATCGCCATCTCAAAAATGGTTCCTCCAAGTCTATTTGAAAAGTTTAATCCGAAAAGTACGCACCATCTTCGAACGGTGTTATTTAATACGGGATTCCGACAGCCTACGACAGGTGAAGTTATATGCTACAAGGGTAAGATTAAACCCAGCCTTACTCCTACCGGAGCAGAATCTGTGGATGCTGCATTTCTTAAACGTCTGGTAACGGAACAAGCGTGTCCCTTAGCGAAAGAGGTTCTTATCTACCGTGCAATGAATAAAGCGGTAGACCCATTCGTGTCTAATATCCGCGCCCTTAGTCGGGAAGACGGAAGAATGCACACTACGTACAATATTCCAGGAACATCTACGGGTAGGTTATGTGTAGCGGAAGACACGGTCATTCCAGTTCACCTAGGAAGTGTCGTTATTTCCAGAATAAATCTGAAGGCGACACCGGAATTATTTGTAACGACACACCTAAATCGATTTCGCCGTATAAAGAATGTTTTTTACAAAGGCGAAGAAGAAATGTATCGAGTGACCCGGGAGGATGGAGAATACATTGATGTTACTAAAGGACATCGCTTTTTCACTCCGGAAGGAGTAGAGCATCTCCGCGATTTGAATGTCGGAAGTTTAGTTACTACTGGCAGACTGACAGAATACTCCAGGGTACACACTATTAGTAGTATTGGGGTAAAAGGAGTCTGGGACATTGAGGTAGAAGAAGACCATTCCTACGTTGCTCAAGGTTTTGTAAATCATAATTCCTCGAGTGGAGAGAACCTGCAGAACATCCCAGCATTTATTGGTAAACATAATATAAAGAAGATATTCGTTCCCGCGGACAGGGCAAATAACGTATTCGTGAACGTAGACGCCAAAGCCGCGGAAGTTCGTATCTACGCCGCGTATAGTAATGACGCAAATCTCATAAAAGCTCTGAAGGAAGGGCTAGATCCTCACTCTTTCTTTTCCTCTATGGTCTATAGTCCAGCAACTATTACGACTGGAATACCTGCTTCCGATCACCAACATGTCTTAGAACTGATAGGTATAGATGGAACTCACGCATGGTCTTATGACGATTTCCAGAGTGCTGGTAGGCTTATAGGTTCTGACGAGAAACCTGGTGCAGACCCCGTTTTCGGGAAAAGACTGAAAATTCTCAGGAATAATATAAAAAGAGTTGTGTTCGGAATTCTCTACGGTGCGAGTAAAGGAAAGATTTCTTCTATCGTCGGTATCCCGAATGACCAAGCTCAGGCCATAATCGATGCTCTATTCAAGATGTTTCCTTCTATTCCTGTGTATATTGCACGAACTAAAGAACATCTTGAGCAATTCCACGTAGTAGAAACTTTCTTCGGTAGACGGCGGCGTTTTGATATGAAAAATCTCACTTCCAAACTCAAGGCCGAAGTGGAACGTAAAGCAATCAATTTCAAGATACAAAGCACAAGTAGTGACATAGTTATTCGAGTTTTAAACAGTGTCGCACCCATCATAAAGAATGATTTACATGGTCAGGTATTAATCACCGTGCATGACTCGATTGGAATGGAACTTCCCAAAAAGTACGTTAGTCAAATTCCTGAACTCTTTGATACTTACGGAGTAAAAAAGATCGCCACAGAATGCCCCTGGTTACCTGTCCCATTCAAGTGGGAAGTAGAAGTGGGACCTTCTTATGGAGAACTCCAGAGCATTGAAGAGTACTTAGGATCCGTACCCCATAAAGGTCACGACGAGTTGGAGTTCGTGGAGGGGGAAATCAAGCAGCAGTTAGCTGCTGCGGCAGAGGGTTAAAGAGTATCGGATTTTTTAAAAGAAGAGACAGCTACTGTCTCTAAATACAGACAAGATTCCACAGACACTTTAGCCATATACAAAGATGCATAGCGATACTCTTGCAGCCTCTCCGCCCATTCGGCGGGAAATTCAAGCGATACGCAGAGGCAACTCGTGATATTCCCACCCGGATGGCCGCCACTGAAATGGGACGGGTGGCGCATCCGGAGCGAATATCACGACATTATGCTAGTGGTCCTACAGGACCAGAGATTCTGATGCGTATCGGGATTCTGAAGAATCAGAGGGTGCTACACCCTCAATTTTTATTCTTGCCAGAACCGTAAGTCACGGGACACAATTTTATAGGCAAGCCAACCAAAAAGAGCAGCATGAAGACAGTCATCCGGCTTCTGGGGAAAATGGCGCCAAACCTTTTTCCCCAGGGTTGTTACTTCCTCATATTCATTTAGCATATCGTCAATGGCCACTTTCATTTCAGCCAAGGGCCCAAAGACTACCTTCTTGTCTTTCAAGAACATAAAAAAATTATCAATAAGGGTCGTACGGTCTCCGACGTAACGGTCCACATTGTTGAACTCCAGGGCATGTTTATTCGACCCGTACTGTACTTGAGTTACACGATGATGTCCCAAGCCTTTGCGCATCAGGTCATTAGCAAGCGCACCTTCCCCCGCGTCTCCGACTACAAACTTTACGTTGTATGCCTTGCATATTTTGACAATCTCTTCGTGCGCTTCTACAGGATTAAGGCCGGGATACACTTTGTATGCTTTGGTAATAAGACGCCCATCACTAACCAGGTGTCCCCATATCCAGACAACAGTACGGGATACACCTGTAGTTCCCCCTCCCGACCAGTCAATTCCTGCCACGTAATAATCACAACCTACCAGGTGGGATGCTTGCGGAAAATTCTGTAAAGGAGCACCCGTACAAAGAGATTCTAGTTCTTCTTTAGAAATGAGACGCGTACCAATAGAATCGGAAACACCGAGAACTTCGTTGCGGAATGTGGATATGGGAGATTCTTCATGCTTTTGAAGAATCCGCCCCCATCGAGCTAGGGCCATATCATAGTCTTTAGTGTCCCGGCCTTTCCAACTGAGCGGAACGTTCTGGGGCATAATAAGCTGACTAATATGAAAACCTTTAAGAGATTTCCCGGGATTAAGGTCTACCCATACACCTTTGAGGGGGTTTAAAAGTTTTCCACATTTAACGCAAATAGGACCATTAAGACCCAGAGCGTTTTCGTTATCTATAAAAATATGCTTCCCACATCCTTCACAAGGCATAACCCATTCGGTCTGAGTGCTTATCTCCCAGAGATACTGAATAGTATTCTCCATCGTCTTGGGAGTTCCCGCGTAAGTTTCGTAGTGATAGTTGGAGTTTGCCATCGTTTCATTACCTACAACTATGACAGGGTCATACAACATGTCTTGGCATTCGTCGAATGAGTTGGATGATATGACAGGAATTGACTTAAAGGATCCTTTAACGATGGGACGATGATTTTTAACAGTAAAACAAAAGATATCTTCGTCAACTACATCTTCTATCTTTACACGATTCTTTTTCTTAAACTCTGCTCTAAGAAAAACAATGTAATTTCGGTTATAAGAACAAACTTCGTATAAAGGCTCATCCATTAATGTGCGAGTATGAATAACGGCCGGACGCCCTAAACGAAGCCACGCCTCCTGAACATCCTCGGCCATTCGTCTAGACCTTGTTCGCAACGTTCCATTTTGCCATACGTCTTGTTTACGCCAATGAGCATCTCCTGCGTAAAGTCCATGGAGTACTTGCTCTAACAATTTAGAATTTTTAAAAAACTCCCTAGGAATATACTTATCTCGTGATTTACCGAGTACCCGAAAATAGTGACCCAATGTTTCCGATTTTACACAAATTCTTCTTACCCGTGGCCGATTACCTGTAACCGAGTAAGGAAGTTTACACGCGTTTAAAGTTTCACAAATATCCCCGAGTCCTCCATCCTTATTTTGAGTTAGGGTTGCACGTGGGCCTGATTTAGTTTTCCATTTCTTATGAACTGACCACCCTATGTGCCCTTCGGCTAAATACCACCCAACTAAACGAGCAAAAGGTAAATAAGGGAGTTTCAAAAATTCTCCACACCCTCTACGTTTTACCTTAAGCCCTGCAAAATATCGGTATTTGCGCCATTGGTTTTCCCACTTAGCGGCAGACGTCATCTTAAATCCCATTTTGGCAGTTTGTGCCGCGACTATTGCTTGTTCAAAAATATATTCGTCTGCCCGTTTAAGATTCGATCTTATGTGATAATTTATCCAAAGCTTATGGTTTTCAGTTACACGTAAATGGAATCCCCTTAGTTTAAAGGTTATCATTTTTCCCGTGTATTTATTTGCAATAATACGGGTAGGACGATTCCATTCCACAACACCTTTATCATTAACATCCGCTACTAGGTCGTCTCGGGAAAGTTCAGATACTAACTTCCATCCTTTATACGTAAGAACATACGCATCCTTATCATAACAATTTCTATCTGTAGACGGCCCCCTCAACCTATCCGCATCGTCAAAACCATACGTAAAAAGCATCTCAGAGCCGTTAGTGAACTGCTTGTGAAAAACGCGGTCAGACAAATCAGGATGCAAAAATCTCTTTTTAATGATAGGACTATAGTTCATAGTCTTGTTTATACGCGTAGTAGAAAATCGAGTGGTTTGTTCTTTAGAAGGAGTTACAAACATTGTCGAAAAAAACGGTATAAGAGCACATTCTACAATGGAGAAATTGGCTAACGTTGTAGACTTTGCTACCTGTCGGCCGGTCTTGAACAAAGTTCTTTTATAACGACCGTCATACACTTCTTTATACATCGGGTAGTTTGCTAGACTGAACGGTTTTCCATTTAAATGAATCAGATGTTCAACCATCTGTGACATAGTTGCTTGTTGTAAGATAGGCATGAAAGTTATTTTAACCAAAACCACAAGGAGAAGCAAGTTAATGACAAAGAAAAAAGAAAACGAGCTGGTGGCCTACGCCGAATTGCATGACATTCCCCGAGACACAATCTCGGGGGTGAAGAAGCAAATCGAATTGACGATGAAACACAAACAGCACAGAGGCGCTTTTGTCATCATCGGACACGCCGGAATCGGCAAAAGCCAAATCGTATCCCAGTTGGCCAAAGACAACGGGTACAGAATCTACGACATCCGCACGGCGCACTACGGGTTGGTGGGCGCCGGTATCCCGAGCACAAAGGATGCGCCCGAAGGATACTTTGACCTTTTGGTTCCTTCCTGTTTCCCAAAGCACGGAGAGAAAGCCATTCTCCTATTCGAGGAGCTGAACCAGGGATTGCCCCACGCAATCAACATGTTCTTTTCGTTGGTGGAGGACCGCCGCATGTTCAATTATGAGTTGCCCCATGACGCCGTGGTAATCGCGCTCATGAATCCGGCAACGGCGCAGTACGCGGTCACATCCATCGAAAACAACGCAGCTCTTCGTCGCAGACTCAAGTGGGTCTTTGCCGTGGACAGCTTCAAGGACTGGTACAACCACGCCAAATCCCCCAGGTTCCATGAGACTGATATGGTCTGCCTGGGGACATCCAAACCCTGCCACCCCAGCCTGTTGGCGTTCTTGAAGAACTTTCCTGCCAACCTCTACGACACGCGGGCGCAGGAGCAAAACAAACAATACATGTGCCCCGCAACGAGCCAGACGGTTTCGCTGGACATGTATGTTCTCGACATGGAAGGAATCCCCCTGTCCAGCGAATTTGCTGTACAGAGGTACTCCGCGTCTATCGGAACGACCATGGCTACGCAACTCCAGGAGTACGTAAAAGACTCCTCGGTCGCCGTAAAAGCCGATGACGTTCTCGAGAACTACAAAAAGAAAGCGCAGAAAGCAGTGGTGAAGTTGCTGGAGCAATCCGCTCACGAAAAGATAGCGGAACTCAACAGCAACGTTCTGCAGTATCTCTTCGGCGTACAGCCGGATGCCAAAGTCGCCGCGGCCAATCTCGTGGACTACATGCTGGACCTCTCAAACGACTTGAGGTCTGCGATTCTCAATCAGCTGAAACCCGTGGCAGAGGCCAACAACGCGCTCGAGTATCTCTTCGACGTGGTCAGAAATATGCAGCGTCACAAGAACTGGATTGACGTTCACAAGCAGTTGGACGACGCCCAGACCTTCGTGGAAGCCGCACTCAAGCAAGCCTAATTCTGCAGTTGCCAAAGACAGAGCGCCATTTCTTTACTGCGCTCTCGGATGAAAAGCTCACACCCAGCAAGTTTTGCTAGTTGTATACCGAGGGGGTCCTCCGGGAAGTCTACTTCCTGGAGGGCCTCCTTGTCTAAACTCTCCCATTTGGCTTTGACGGCATCCGTCAATTCTTTTGCATCAGTAGAGTACTGTTTCTCCAGGAATTCCTGTGCGAATTCCAGTTGTTCGGGGGCAAGAACAAACGCTGCACGGCGTAAAACAACTCCGACAAACATCTGAACGTCTTCATCAAAATCAGGAATGTCGTTGCCGTCAGGGTCCAACTTCCGAATAATTCCTGCCTCATTGACGGCCCAACACATATGGACAACGTCGGGCTCCTGGATACTCTCCGCGTTGAAACCTACGTCATTCAGAGCCTGAACCGTATTCTGAAATACGATATTGTCCCAGTAAAAGGAAGGCACACTCTGAAGAGTAATCGCCGCTTGGAGTTTATTCTGGGACGCGTCAGAGAGGGTAATGCCCTCGTTTTGCAATGTGTACCAGAGGGTCTCGGGTTCCCAATCTAAAAAACTTTCTCCATAAAGAGAACGTACCGCCAAGTACAGAATACACGCAGGGCATCTCTCTGGAGGGTCCTGTAGAAAACTGCGCGCTTTGTCCGGAGAAACTAAAGAGCCAAGTTGGATATATTCGGCAAGCTTCACGAATTCGGCGTACATGAATTATTTATATGCGGCCAACTGGCTTTGTGCAACAGCCATAATATCGGAGGGAAGCGTAGGGAGCAACTGCGCCAAGAGGTTGGCATCCACAGTCTGCCCGTCGGGAGAAATCTCTTTGGCAACATCGGGACCCAGCAAATCCTCCCAAAAAGACAGAGGGAGAGTAGCCAACTTATTTTTGTCCACCATCATGCCCGTGCCTAGATTGACCTGGTCTTCTGCAAGTTTTTCTGTGTTGAAAACAGTCAGGATGGGGTCAGGAATTTTGTGTCCATAATACCTGTTAATCCCCGCCTCTAAATCCAGTTCATGAATGGCCTTGGCCAATTTGACCTGTCCCGCACGGTCATTCCAGTATTCCGGAACTCTTTTATAGCTCTCCGCCATCTTAGCAAATGCCTTACTGATAGGAGATGCCCCTGCAGCCATCTGGCGCGCTTCGAGATAGTCTTTCAATCTCTTCGTACTCGTGACCGTAAATCCAGCCAGTTTATAGGTAGAAGGAGATAACTTAACTTCGTGCTGTTTTGCATAATCAACCAACCGCGAAAAAGCTTCTGCGCGGTCATTAATTGTAAGCTCCGCAAATTTATGGAAAAGAGCCTCCTCCGCGGGTTTGATGTCTTCGGGAGAAGTCATACGGAACCGCTTGATGTCTGGAAGGAGCCAATATTCGCTGGCTGTTTTTTCCATTGTGGGGGATTTGAAAAGGTCTAGACTAATATCGTACAGTTCCGCAGCTTTACACAGCAACTCATCTACTTCCTGAGGTACGGCGTGCGCGAGCTTACGATACCCTAGCGAAAGAGCAGTATGTTCTTTGGTATGTATAGGAAAGCGACGTTTTGAGGGCCACGCAAAAGAATCGCGAGGAAGAACCTCAAACTCGTTTTCGTCGATACTCGCCGTTTTGGACATTTCTCGCAGACCTGGAAATTTCTCTACCACTACACGGAGAGTCGCGTATCCCGGGTCACTGGTTTGGTCAATTATCTTAGACATTTTTCACCTTTCCACACGAATCAAGTATAAGGAGATTTCCCATGAAAAGCAATGAAGAACCTTTGAAAGCGCTAAGCGCTGTAATGCAGTGGTTATCCAGCCCTCGGGGCGGAGACAATTTTTACGGCAGAGTAATGAACGGGTGTGGTAGGAGTATATCCCACCAAATTCCCACCGCAGCAGTCACTTTGACACGAGAAGGCAAATACTTGTTTTTGTGGCACCCAGAATGGTTCACCAGCATAAAGATGCCGGAACGAATCCTGGTAGTCATACACGAGGCAGGCCATATTGTTCTACGCCATTTGGAGCGCTTTATGCGACTCAAATTGGCAACAAAAGACCACGAAACGTTTATGCGATTCATAGGACTCTTGAACGTGGCCGCGGACATGGCAAGTAACGATGTCACACTGCGAGGATTTGCAGACACATCTACTTTTGCTGAACATAAAAAGATGTTCATCTTTCCTGAGAATGAACCCTACAAATTCGAACCGGGGAAGTCTTTGGAAGAGTATTTGCAATTACTCATCCAGAAAGCCAAAAAAGAAGGTTATGACCCCGCAACAGGTAAGGGGACAATGCCCCAATGGCTTAAAGACATAGAACAATTTATAAACCCCAAGCATATTCCTTGGTGGGTGGATTTGAAGGACCTCACCGATGCCGAAATGGAAACTCTCTATCAGAAAGCAAAGAGGGAATCCAAAAAGATAGTTAAGAAAGCCGTAGAACAGACTACCAAACAGCACGGGTCCCTCCCGGGGTCTGTCCAGAGCCTCATAGAAGATATGTTGGCTGAACCCCAGATACCCTGGGAAGTCATGCTCAGGAACCTCCTGAAGGGCTCTATTTCGTCCAAACTCGCAGAGAGTACTGCCTGGCCTAATGTCGGACTAATGACAGAGGAAGCCCGCAAGAACGGTCTGGAGCCCTATCCGGGGTATCAGAAGGACTTCGGATTTCACGTCACGGTTTGTGTAGACACTTCCGGTTCTGTATCAGATGAAAACTTCAAGAAGTTCATGTCCGAGATACAGGGAATCATGAAAACTGAGAAGGCTGTTTCCATACAGATGATTATGTTCGACTACGGAATTCAACACGAGTTTCTTCTGGAATCAGACCAAGATGTACAAAACGAATGTAGGCACAGATACGGGTATGGCGGCACCAGTTTCATAGCTCCCCTACAGCGTGTTCTCAGGCTCGAGGATACTCCGTTTGAATCTCCGGACGCTATAAGAATTACCAAAGCAGTTCCCAATCCGGACCTCGTTGTGATGTTCACAGACGGATACGCCCCGATTCACGAATCCCAGGGCGGTCCTATTCCCAAATATTTACCCCCATGCCCATTGATGTGGGTAATCACCGCTGACGGCCAGATAGACCCTGCTATGGGTTCTTGGGTCGTCAAGATGGAGGATTGAATGACAGAGATTTACCGGGTTAAAATCCGGCAGGTACAACTACGAAATGCAGCATATTTTGACTATTTTCCATTTGATAACATCTATCTCGTCCCGAAAGAAAAGGCCGGGGACGTTGTTCCCCGGCTTTTTCGGTATTGTCTTGTAATGGATATCACGGACCCAATAAAAACCGCGCTTCAGAAAATCCAAATACAAAAACAACGGGAACTAAAAATACGTAGAGACGATGAATCCTATGCGTGGCGGAATCTGAAAACGACTGAAGAAATAAATAAGAGTATGGAATTTCTTTCTACGGGAGAATGGATAGGCATAGTTCCTACCTATGCAATCACATCTCCCAAGCAAGAGGGCAGGCCCCAACTTCAGTACATCATCACTTACGCTATAAAGGCAATACACAACAGGTTCACAACATTGCCTAAGATAACGCTACATACTCCGAAAAGAACTCTTCCTGCCTTATGCGCCATCTGCAAACATGTAGCAGAATACTACCAAAACACTTGTGCTCCTGCGACGTACAAGTGCAAGAGCAATATCTTCTTGAACGATTTGGAACTAACGGACAGTAACGAAACAGCAGTGGCAACATCCATCGAACAAGCAGGAGCGGTAGAATGACTTACGGCTACGGCGCATCCACAGTAGAAAAGATAGAACTCCCCGATACTAAGAATCTCATCATTGATGATTTTACGTTGGCATTCTTTCTGGGCATCCGGAACAAAACACTGTGGTACATGCTGAACGAGAAGAAGAAGCTTTATCAGGTATTCAGAATCCCAAAAAAGAGTGGGGACATGCGGATTATCCACGCCCCTGCACCTATGATGAAATACGTTCTTCGACAAGCACATATACGACTTCTAACCCCACTACAGGAAAAGCTGGGGCCTCACGTAACTGCCTATAGGGAAAACAAAAGTATCGTGGATGCCGTCAAACTGCACATCCCGGATTGTCCCGTATGCGACAGTACCCCCAAAGGGATAACGGCAAAGAAACACGAATGTCCAAGGTATGGGGCTTACATTCACATGGACTTGAAAAACTTCTTCGGGTCTACGAGCAAAGCCTGGGTACGTAACTATTTCATAAGCCAAGGTTATTCGTTCTATGTGAGCGGATTAATGGCCAATCTTCTCACAGTAGATGATATACCCAATGTTAGGTACCGGAAAACTAAGGATACAGAAAAGCCTATCCGGGAATTCTTTACCGGAATTCCTCAGGGAAGTCCTGCTTCGGGAGCCATCTGCAACCTAGTGGCAGACCGATGCATAGACGGCGCCATTATCAAGCGGCTGCAGGAACTGGATGCTGCACAGAATCTTACAGGAGAGTATCGTTGGAGATACTCCCGGTATGCTGATGACATTACACTCACCTGCGGAGTCAATCACCCCAGGGCTGTAAAGGTGATTATTGCAAATGATATTGCAGACATAGTCCACAAAGGTGGATACGCAGTCAACCGCGAAAAGACCCGCATTGGAAATTCTTACTATAGAAAAACTCTATTGGGAATTGTGTTCAACGAGAAACCCAACGTTCCCAAAGAGGAATATCTGAAAGTCCGAGCTATTGTACATAATTGCTTAACACAGGGTTTGGAGACGCAGGTAGAGCGGGCCCATCGAAAAGACCCAGATGATTTGATACACTTTTTACGCGGTAAAATAGCTTTCTTCAGCCAAGTAATTCCGGAGAAAGCTGAAAAAATAAACGCCGAATTTCAGGTCGCATGCTCCCAGTATACAAAGAAAGAGCTCACAGATGCCGCGGTATCAGGGTAAGGTTTTTACCTACGCGGGAGCTAAGAACCGCGGAGCAGACCTGCTCTTCAGTGACATTTCAGACTATGACGTACATAAAGTTACTGAAGAAATGGTGGAAACAATTGCAAAGGACCCAACAGTCCAAGAAGTGTTGGGTCCTTATTTCTTAGTTATCCCAACGAGTAATTTTATACTCGTAACATCTCATAACATAAAGTCACTTATTACTGATATATTAGACGATACTGAGTACTTATACGTACCTGTAGGAATCTGTGAAGACTCAAGAATTAAAATCCAAAAAGTAACGCAAATATACAGTTCCTGTCCTTTACCAGAAAAATATATTCTAGGGTGTAAGCACTGTTTATCAATGGGAACAGAATCCATATGTGCCTTAAAACAGTTTGAAGATATACTGTGTTCAACAGCACCACATGAATGCCTAGAACCAGAAACTCTTCGAGAGGAATGGAAACCTCAAAAAACTCAAGTAGCGGGGTTTACATTAGTTAGCCCTGCACTTACTTCTCGAGACCATATTACGCCCTATTTTAGAGGTCCAAACCTCCATGATTTTTCGTACGTGAATACACATAGTTCAATCCGTAGCGGCGCACTGAAAGAGCGTGCAAGAATTAACCGATTCAAGAAGGAAACCTGCGGAAATTGTTTCGTAAAGGAAGAATGCTGGGGCGAAGATTACACTGGATGGGAAGTAAAAAGATGTAGCGGAAATTATCCTTGGTCTGAAAAAGAGACAGCTAAGATACTCTTGAAGAGTATAGGAATTCCTTATACAGACAAACAGCTCTCGTTCCTCCTGGCTAATTCAGGCGAGCTAGACTCTAGAATAGAACATAAAAAATGGTGGGCGACTTTCATGATGGTTGACTACAAGCTCAAATTTGTACTCAGGAGAGTTACCAGACCACGAGAGTACACTCAACGCGTTTTTGACAACTTCCAAGAAGCTGAACGGTGTATCCGTTTACACAATGAACCAGTCATTACCCCTGAAAAGTCTTACCGGCTGACTGCCGTAGAAAAGGCAACATTAGTAGAATTGTTAACCCATGAATTCTCTCCGACCAGGAGAGGTGGGTGGCATAAAACGGAGTATCCACTTCTAGGTGTAGAGTTTTCGCCTTACTCTAGACAATTCAAAACACACTACAGATATACCCGAGGTAGCAAAACTCTGCCCTGGCATGTAGAAGTAGCAGATTTAAAAGATATCTATAAATTTTATGGATATATCAGATTCACCAGCAAGATTGGACACTAAACACTAGTAGGATCAAACGTAGGACAGACAGCGAGGACAGCTGCCAACGCGGCTGCCTCGTCTGTCTGAGCCTTTGCTAACGTAGCGTCCGCTGTTATTTTGGCTTGGACTGCTGCGTTATAGTCTGCGTCTTTAACTTGCTTGAGCGCTCTAGCCGAGGCGTAGCCGGAAGATGCGGCGGCGCAGAAGTCGTTTAGTAACACCTGATTCGCGGGATATGCAGGGTCTTGAGTCGTAGGAGGAGTTCCCCAAAATTCTGTCCACTTCACACAAAAGTCAGTTTCTTTCTCATAAATATCAACAATACTCTGCTGCGTATCCGAAGCATCTTTAGCAGTAGTCACTGCCGTTTCGGCCGTTGCCAAATCCGTTTCCGCAGTTTGTCGTGTAGTTCTTGCCGCGGTATAGTCGTCAACCAGTTGCTGTTCAAATTCGGGCGCGACTGTGGGATGCGACGAAGGGTCATCTACGCCATAAAATTTTGTCGAATACGTGTACCAGTCTTTTGTAAGACCATCTATCCTGGAATATATTTGGGACTTCGCCTGGACCGCGGCATTCAGATTGTCAAAATCAACAGTAAATTCCGCATCCAAATAATACATGCTCCCTAAGTGCAGAGCATCCGACCTGCTGGGCTTGTATTCTTCCAGGTCACTGATAGTAGCGATACGGATAAACGTATCCAAAGAAACGTCAATGGGGTCATTGACCTCAAACAGGAATATCTGAGGATAGGGAAGTTCTCCCTTGCTTGTAACCGCGGTCCTAATACGATATTTGCGTTCGCCGGTTGCGGTGGTAACGTGTTGCCTGTCCTGTTCGATGGCTGTTAATTCCATTGTTATTCCTCTGTGAATGTATAATCAAAAACACCCGGGAAATCCCCCGCGGCTTCTGCATAGGCGTCCAAGAGTCCCTCAATCCGGTGGCGCGTGTACACGGCAAAATGTTGCGCAACTGCTACCGTGTCATATTCCCGGTATGCAATATGATGCCGATAGAATTGGCTACTCTGTCGTTCCGCTTCTTCTTTGGTATCCGGAACATTCTTCATGTCCCAAAGGGTCGCTACGTGCTCGAAATAGTCATTGTCGGAATTCATGACGAATATTTTTTTTGGAATGTTGTCGGCATAGACCACAGTATTGAGTACTTTAAACAGTGACCCGGAATCAGGATTTGTTCCTGGCTCTATAGTGCGTACTTGCCGTAATTCTAAAGTGATGGTCACTTGTATTCTCCTGTTTCAGTCCCAGAAAAGTCGTCGAAATCGTAAGCCGTTACTAACGACTCTGCCTGACCCTTCAAAGAGTCTACTAAATTAATTGCCTCAGATAAACTGAATAATACAGTTTGATAAATATTGGTGCGATAATAGAGTACACTCGTATCTACAGGTCTTCCTGTAACGCCATCGGTAAAATTTCCCGAAGAGGGATACGTGTTTGGCGCGCGATATACTGTAAAAGAATGTCTATTCTCATACACAGGAATGCCCGTAACTGGCGCAATCGTCGGATCTATTCCCGTAGTTCCTACAGTAAAAGACGAAGGGCCTAATACCTTTGCCCATAGAGGAGTTACAGGGGGTAATATGTGTATTTCATCCCCCGCTTTAATAGTCCCCTCCGGCAGCCCTAAGAAATAATCAGACCTGAATTCTGTCTGGTCGGGCGGAGTGCTTGAGATATCAGTCAAGTCATCCAGAGTAGCGATTCTCACCAACGTCTCTCTTTGGCTTCCAAGTTCTCGGCGGAAAACCAGGCAATCTTGAAGGGCAGAAGTAGCAGAAGTCGCCGCAACCCAGACATAATACTCATACGTGCCTGTACCGATTCGCTCAGTCACATACCGTATAGTGATACTGGACCCCAGGTCTCCCGTGTATGTCTCTGTCTCATCCTGTTCGTAATAATCTAAGTTATATTCGTCCGCAAGAGCTTGAAGTCCTGCTTTTACGAGAGCTAATTCCGCCTCAGCATCCGTCTTTGTATTTGAAAAGGTGGCATACTCGTTAACACGAAATTCTGTTGCGGTTACTCCATTGTAGTCTCTAGTAGCTACGCCATCATAATAAAGACCATGTCGAGAAGTTCCGCGAGTAACCAGAAATTCGATACTCTCTGCGTAAGATGGAAACGTCTCAGCTATCTTTGCATCGGTTCCTACAACCGCAGTAACGGTATATTCTTTTTGGGGAGTAACTCCGGCACTATCCCACCCAAGAGGACGCTGGAACAGTGTTATAACATCTCCTACTTGGAACCCTGCCAAAGCTGCGTTAACTGCCGCGGAAGAGAAAAGATTCAGAGCCGGGGGGGCGTCATCAATGGCAGGGTTTAAAATGTCTGACAGATTAGCAACACGAGAGAAAGACTCAGAAACAGTACGGCCCAAAAAGACTAAACACTTCTCGAGTTCATCCGGAGCCGTCTCTGGGTCTATCTTGATTTGGTTAACATACCCGGCAGTTCCAGGAGGAAAACCCAAAGCTTTTCGGGTGTAAAGAACATCAATAACAGCAGTCATATTCACTTGCCTTTTAGCTTAGATACTGCAAAAATACTACGGCATGTCAGGCACTTCGTCAATTTATTACGTCGGAATCGACCCCTCCCTAACAAGCTCTGGTGTAGCAATTATAGGGCAAAACAGCTTTCTCCCTATGTGTATAACTCCCGGGAAACTGCGCGGGGTAGAGCGACTGGCCTATATACGAGATGCTGTTAAGGACACCCTTCCTAAGGAAAATACGATGGCATGTATAGAGGGCCCGGCCATGCGGGCAATAGGGAGAGCAGATGATTTAGGGCAACTCAGAGGCGTTCTTCTTCTATTACTTTACGACGTAAAAATACCTACTTTCGTCATCCCACCTACATGCCTGAAAAAATTCGCAACCAGGAATGGCGCGGCACAAAAAGAAGAAGTCATAAAAGCAGCTTTTCAAAGATGGCAGGTCATGTTAAATGACGATGAAGCTGATGCCGCGTGGCTCGCCGCAATGGCGCAGGCGCTACATGATAATTCTGTAGTTTTAACCCGTCCACAATTAGAAGTAATTCAGGGTATAAGGAATCCGAAGAGGTCAAAAAGCATTCTAACACTCAGGAGGAACAATGGAATTTAAGAGAGTGCTGTCAGTCGAGGGCACTGCGCCCTACGAAATGGTAGAGTGGGTACGGAAAGACATCGAAGTCCGGGACGGGAAAGATTGTATTTTGTTTCGCTGTCCAAATGCTGAATTCCCCATCACGTGGAGCCAGGAAGCACGCAATATCGTAGCACAAAAGTATTTCAGAATTTCCCGCAAAGATAATCAACAAGAAACCAGTGTTAAGCAGATGGTAGACCGTATTGTAAATTTTATTGTAGGACACGGCAAAGCATACTTTAAAGATGCCGAGTCTCAGAATATTTACAAAGATGAACTTACGCTCATTTTAGTAAACCAAATAGCCGCCCCAAACTCACCTGTCTTTTTTAACGTAGGGGTACCCGGGATAGAAGTACCCCAGGCGTCTGCTTGTTTTATTAATTCCGTAGAAGACTCCATGGAAAGTATTCTAGAACTTGCTAAGACTGAAGGACTTATCTTTAAAGAAGGTTCCGGAAGTGGTGTTAACTTTTCTTCCCTCCGGGGGTCCAACGAGGAAATAAGAGGCGGAGGTACGGCTTCAGGACCAGTTTCGTTTCTACAGGGATTTGACGCTTTCGCCAATACGATTCTATCAGGAGGAAGGCTTCGACGAGCAGCCCGGATGTGCATTCTGAATATAGACCACCCGGACATTCAGCAGTTTATAAACTGCAAAGTTAAAGAAGAAGAAATTGCTCAAATGCTTGTTCTTGGCGGGTTTGACCCAAAATTCAATTCTCCTGATTCCGCGTACGCGCACGTAAGACATCAATCTGGTAATAATTCCGTTCGTGTAACAGACGCCTTCATGCAAAAAGTTCAAGAGATATGGCATGGTTATACCGATGACGCTACCTGGGACCTCAAGAATATAAATACGCCCACAATCAGTAAGACAGTCTCTATTAAGGAATTGTTCATGAGCATTGCTGAAGCCGCGTATAAATGCGGGGACCCAGGAATACAGTTTCACGACATAATTAATAAATACAATACCTGTTCTAACGATGCTCCTATTGTAGCAAGCAATCCCTGTTTTAGTGGAGATACACTAATTGCTACTCCTGAAGGAGACGTCAGAATAGACGAACTCTGTCGAACGGCAATGTCCACAGGAATAATGCCTAAAGTTTTTACTAAGAATAAAGTAATAAGCACACTCGTTGCATGCATGATAACTGGCATTAATCCTATTCTTAAAGTTTCCATATCTAATGGTACATCATTAAAATGTACTCCTACGCACGAATGGTACATCGGAGGCGTTAAAATTCAAGCCAAAGACCTAAAGAGAGGTATGGAAGTAATAACATTATCCGGGTACGAATGGATAACGGCAATTGAACCCCAAGACCCAGAAATAACTTATAACATAACTGAACCCTTAAATAACCTGGTCTACGCAAACGGCACTCTTATCGCACAGTGTTCCGAATACATGTTCTTAAATCATTCCGCCTGCAACCTCAGTTCAATAAATCTAGACAAGTTCGCCGGAGAGCCCGGAAACTTTAACACCAAGTTCTTCAAACATGTAATTCGCGTAATGCTCGTGGCACAGGATATTCTCTGTTCCGCGGCCAGTTATCCTACAGAGGCAATTAGGGCTAATACCCAGAAATACCGTCCGTTAGGGTTAGGCTTCACCAACCTCGGAGGCCTGCTCATGAGCTGGGGTATTCCCTACGATTCAGAGAAAGGGCGTTGTCTCGCCTCAAATATAACGTCTCTCATGACTGCCCAAGCCTATAGGGTATCCGCAGAAATGGCAGAAAAGTTAGGCTCATTTGAACGCTACAAAGAGAATGCTGAGCCTATGGAGGACGTACTTCATCGGCATTATAACAGCACAAAAAATCTTTCAACAGATATAGCCGGGGTAAAGAAGTCCGCGGTAAATATTTGGAAAGAAGTCATTCAAGTATTCGGAACCAAAAAAGAGAAGGGCTCTGGGTTTAGGAATGCACAAGTAACCCTTATCGCGCCTACTGGGACCCTATCTCTGCTCATGGACTGCGCCTGTTTTGGTATGGAACCGGACATAGCATTGCGTAAACAGAAGCACCTCGTAGGAGGAGAGACTGTAAAGTATCTCAATCCTAATGTGGGAAAAGCCCTGAATGCTTTGGGGTATGACAAAGACACCGTGAACAGTATAATGGACCACGTTATAGAACATGGCCACTTAGAGCATTCCAGACTCAAAGAAGAACATCTTCCTGTGTTTGATTGTGCATTACCCATTGCTTCCCGGTCTCTTTCGGCAGACGCACATCTCAAAATGGTTGCGGCGATTCAGCCATTCATATCCGGGGCAGTTTCTAAAACCGTAAATCTGTCCTCGGAAACTACACCTGAGCAAGTTGCTCGAACTTTCTTGAAGGCTTGGGAACTAGGGTTAAAGTGTGTGACTGTTTATCGTAAAGGTTCAAAGTTAGGAGAACCTCTACAAATCGAAAAACTGAAGAACAAACTTAAAGAAACACAGCAGAAAAAAACTCCTACTCGAGAACGACTCCCCGATACACGTGCATCAGAGACTCACCACTTCAGTGTTGGGGGGCATGACGGGTACTTCACTGTAGGTTTCTACCCTGCAAGCCGAAGAATTGGGGAATTGTTTATTCGAATGGCTTCTCAGGGCTCTGTAGTTTCCGGCGTTCTAGACGCATTCGCAACTTCCGTGTCTCTAAATTTGCAGCACGGAGTTCCTATCGAAGACTTGATTACTAAATTCAAGCCCATGAACTTTACGCCTAACGGTGTAACCAGAAACAGGGATATCC
>Ga0209777_10001378_pt1 | contig 35521 bp, 33 predicted proteins | sample FrelakmetHBP12HB_FD_187147 | JGI IMG/M metagenome (GOLD analysis project Ga0209777, IMG submission 187147) | Freshwater lake sediment microbial communities from the University of Notre Dame, USA, for methane emissions studies -HBP12 HB (SPAdes)... | ecosystem: Environmental > Aquatic >...
GCGTCTGCCGCAACGTCGTGGTCGTCCTGGTGCCCAGTGCCCGGTAGATGAGCCCCACGCTTGGGTCCGGCGGCTTGGGCATCGGGGTCTTGGGGTCGTGATACCCGCCCAGCTCGGCCGCAAGCTCCGCGTATTTCCGGCGTTGTTCGTAGTCCGTAAACTCCTTGCTGTCCGTGATCTTGCCTTCGCTGACAGCCGTCCGAACCTCAACCGCGTCCAGTCCCTCCGCAATCCGCTGGACGATCTTCTCAGCTGGTGCTACCCGGCGCATCAGCACCTGGAAAGCCTCGCGGACATCGGCAGTCTCAATCCGTTCGGCTGGGTGCCTAGCCACCGCGTCGGAATAGCCAGCATCTAGAGCTGCCCGTCGGCGGCTCTTACCCTCAATGACTCCGGCGACGTACTTCTGCTTTCGGGGTGGCAGCTTCTCCAGCACGGTGGGCATTTGCGACCTTTTGCGCCTACCCGCTCCTGGCCGTTTCCCGCCACGTGGCATAGCCCACCTCCGTTTGATTCTTTGAGACCAGAGCAGACCGTTTGAGATCCAGCCGCTGCGCTAGCTAGCAATTCATTCTCTCAGCCAAGTCCTTGCACTCCCTCAGCAGTTGCCGGAAGTGCGCCGCCTCTTGCTTCGCCTCCGCGGAGAATCGGCCGTGCTTCCAGCGCGCCCGCTTGGAACGCGCAAGGCCCGCCGCCGTGGTCGGCCCGGTGGACAATCCGCCATGCAACCGGCAGCGTTTCTTGCTCCGCACTGCCGGGCAGCCGCATGGAGTCCCCTTGCGTGTGCGTGCTCCGCATCGTGGGGCGCTGCTGGGATTCCCCGGAGGATTACCGTTCTTGAGCCAGCCGCGCCGCTTTGCATGGGGTTCATTCGCAGTTTTGTTGCCCATCCCCACCCCCCTCCCCCCGGTTGACCGTCCCTACAATAGCCTGCCCGCCGGCCTGCACGGTGACGTGCTCAACGATCATCTTTTGCTGCCCGCCTCCGCGGTGCGTCCTCAGACACTCCGCCAGGATCGCAAACGTCCGCAGCAGCTTCGCAGCGCGGTTGACGCTGCGATCGGCGCCGTCATGCGTCTGCTCGGGCTCCATCCCGCGCCTCAAATACTCCATGCTCTGGCTGTGCAGGGCAACCAACTGAGAGCACAGCATCACCTCCAGGCCATCACGGGGCGCGAGCGAGGCTACGGCTTCTAATGCGAAATTCAGCGCCACTGGGGCTCCGCCGTCGCCCTTGGCGTATGGCACCGCCCCTGCCACCTGTGCAAAAAGCGAGTTCTTTAGGTATGAGTTGCTCTCCAGCTCTGCCTCGTTCAGCGGACTTGAGCCCAAGAAACTCTTTCTGATCTTTTCCCAGCCGGCCTCGGAAACAGTGAGCTGCCCCTGCCTGTTACTTGAGATTAGCGGCTCAGGGCTCGCCTGCGGGGGCGTTGCTGGCGCCGTGCTTGCCGTCTGCTCCCTAGGCGCACTGAGCTTGGGTCTTGTGCGATTCTGCCTTGCTTGGCGCTCCTGCTTCATGCCGCTATCTCGGTAAGTCGCGCGTGGGAACAGACGGTGCAGTTGCGCTGATGTCTTCCCAGGCTTGACTTCTTCGTCTCTGCGAGCATCCCTCATCCTTTCGTGCTCCGGGAATGTAAACGGCCCGCCGAAACGAGCCGCTGGTCTGGACCTGCATCAGTGTTGTGGACTACTTGCCGGGCCAATCAGAACAGGACCAATTCCGAGGGTCCGCTAAGGGTCCGATTAGACGTCAACTCACAATTTCTAAAGTCACGAGACTGCCTCTCGCGTCATGTAAAGTGTTGAGAATTCAGGTGAGCGCCGCATTCGAGTCCCAGCGCGCTCACCATCTGCTTCGGCCAACCGCGCTGCGCTTTCATGAAAGAAGGAGCGGAGGCAGTCACGCCCCCGCCCATTCACACTAAGCCCCAAGCCGCACTCCGCGTTGATGCGACGGCACGGCGTGAAGTGTTACTTCCTGACACCCACCCAGGTGCCGGTGCTGGCATCCACGATGCCCACGCCCTTCGCGCCCTTGGCCGAGGTCCCGTAGACCACGAACCAGTACAGCTTCTTCGTCTTTCCATCCCAGTTCAGCGAATAGACGATGGGCTGCGACGAATTCTTGGCCAGTATGTCAGCGCCGCCGTGCTCCTTGGCGACCTTTGCGGCGACGTCAGAGTCTGAGATCAGAGCGAAGGTCTGGAACATGGCCGAGGTGATGTTCGGTGGATAAGGAGCTTCGGCGGTCGAGGTCACGCCCACGGCGGGCGACTCTTTCAAGCGGCTGCCGGAGCAGACGAACTCCTTCAGGTTCCGGGTGGTGGGCGAGGCGAACAGCGCGCGCCACACCGTGGACTTTCCGTCCTGCCCATTGCCCTCTGCGTTCACTTCCGACTCCAACTGGAAGGGCATGGCATCAATCTGCCATCTCTGTGCGGCGTCCGCCATGTTGTTGAGACACGCCTTCCCGGTCATGGGGATGGGGTCCTTCTTCTTGACGGTTGTTGCGGTAGCGTTACTCGTGGTTGGCCCGGAACTGCATGCGGTGAACAGAAGAGTACCGAGCAAGAGTGCAGCGATCGCGTATCGAGCGAGCTTCATGTTTTCACCTGCAGTGTAATTAAGAAACAAGTCCTGGAGACAACGTATCTTGATACAAATACGACAAAAAGCCAAGTGACATTTATTACAGACCAAGGTGACAAGTCACAGGTCGCCCCGGAATCCCTTTCGGGCACGCGTCAGCCCTTCTTGCGGACCACCACGGCAGTGCCATAGGCGAGCACCTCGGTGACGCCCGGCATGATCTCCGTAGCATCATAGCGCGCGCCGATGATGGCATTGGCCCCAAGCTGGGACGCGTGCGCGATCATTAAGTCGAACGCATCGGCGCGGGTCTTTTCGCAGAGCGTGGTCAACAACGTGATGTTGCCGCCGACGAGGGTCTGCAAGCCGGCGCCGATGGTGCCGAGGATGGAACGTGACCGCACCACGATGCCACGAACGACCCCAAGATTGCGCACCGTCTCGTAGCCGTCGAAGGCGAAAGCGCCGGTCACCATCTCATGGCTGACATAACCGCCGGGCGTGGGATTGGATGGCATTCAGGATTTCCTCCATCCGGCACAGCATACGCCGCGGCGGGCGTTGCGTAAACGGTTCAGAGGGTTGCCGGTTCCCGATTCGGGCGATTCGCCAGCACGCGGCGGGCGGCAAGTGTCAGCGCATGCTGCAGTTGCGCGACGTTCTTCTCGTCGGTCAGGTAGCTGATCACCATCATGCGCAGAACGCTGCGACCGCCTACGTGCGTGCGTGAGAACCAGAGATGTCCGTCACGCGTGGCTTCCTCCACCAGGGCGGCGTGCGCGGCCTCGGCGTCTTCCTCGTTCAGGCAACCGCGAAGGCGGAAGTTGAGGATAGGCAGCGGGTGAGGCGCGGCCAGCTCGAAATGGTCGCTGGTTGCGAGCCAGTCGGCCATCTGCCCGGCGAGTGCGAGCTGCCGGTCTATCAGCTCTTCGTAAGCCTGGCGTCCATGCACGCGAAGAGTCAGCCACACCTTGAGCGAGTTCATGCGGCGCGACCACTGCGTACTGACCTTGAAATTATCCAACTGCATTGCGCCCGCGGCGCGCGGCATGTACGGCGTGGCGACCTCGAAGGTCTTGCGCAATAGCTCGGGCCGCGAGGTGAGCACTACTCCGGCGGCGAAGGGCATGGCCAGCCACTTGTGCGGGTCCAGGGTGAGGGAATCCGCCAGCTCGATGCCGGCGACCAGGTGGCGGTGGCGGTCGGAGAAGATGGCCGCCGCGCCGTAAGCTCCATCCACGTGGAACCAGAGGCCGTAGCGGCGCGCGATGGCAGCCAGCGCCGGCAAATCGTCTATGGCGCCAGAGTTCGTGGTACCGGCGGTGCCCACGACGCAAAATGGCCGGAAGTCCGCCGCCAGGTCGCCCTGGATGCGCGCTTCCAGCAGCGCCAGGTCCACCTGCGCGCTCTGATTCACCGGAATGCGGCGCAGAGCGCGCCGGCCGAGGCCGAGCAGGCCGGTGGACTTATCCAGCGAGTGGTGCGCCTCGGCGGAGGCGTAGAGCACCGGGCGCGCGCCAATGGCGGCGATGCCGTCTTCGACCACGGCGGGGAAGGCGGCGGTGAGCGCCAGTGCCAGCGCGGTGAAGTTGGCTTCATTGCCGCCGCTGGTGAAGGTGCCGTCGCAGCAGCGCTCGGGACCGGCGCATTCGTCCGCGGTCTTTTCTTCTTTGCACCAGCCCACGCGAGAGGCGATCCAGCGCACGGTTTCGCCCTCAATCCTGCTGGCCAACTGCGAGCGCGCCAGCGAAGCGAGCTGTGGATTCAACGCGGCGACCAGGGCCTCAGCCAGCACGGCCATGTAGGTGGGCGTGGGATTCATCAGCCCGAAGTAGTTGGCGCTGGGCACGTGGAAGCCATATTCGATCAGCTCGGAGCAGAGGTCGTCGAGGACGCGCGTGGCGTCGGAGGGCAGCTCGGGCAGGGCATCGCCGAGCGCGGCAAAGCTGCGGCGGTCGAGCGGAAGCTGAACGGGAAGGTCCTTGAGAGAGGAAAAGTACTGGTCTATGCGATCAATGAGCTGGTAGCCGAGTCGCCGCCGCTCGGTGCTGCTGAAGTCAAATCCCATGCCGGGTACTCGCTTCTCGAAACGGATTCCGGACCTTCCGGGCGTCAGCTCCGTTGAGGTAGCAGCGTCCCAGGTCCACGTTTATGATGCAACAGCCGGGCGGAAGGCGCAAAGTCTCCGGCTAGCGGAGCATCAGTGCAAAAGCCACGATGAAGACCAGCACACCGAGCACAATGCCGTGCCGGGCGTACACCAGCGCGAGCGTCGCCCTGGAATGCACTTCAAGCTTCTGGCAGCGGGAGAGTATCGAGGAGTCAGAGTCGAACAACCCCGGCGCAGGTTCTCCACTGGCGGTGACGGCGCGTCTGCACACGAATCGCGCGATGAAGCGCACGACCGCGCTGACAATCACGACGATGAGCGCGATGTCGGCGGCGGTGTGCATGGCCCGAGAGACTACTTCTGCGTTTCACTCGCCGTATCCACTTCCTGTTCTTCACCTTCGCTGTCCTTGGCGGGGCGGAGAAGAGGGAAGAGGATGACGTCGCGGATGGACGAAGAGCCGGTCAGCAGCATGGTGATGCGGTCTATGCCCAGGCCTTCGCCCGCAGTGGGCGGCATGCCGTAGGAGAGGGCGCGCACGTAGTCTTCGTCCATCTGGTGGGCTTCCTGATCGCCACGCTCGCGCTCGCCCAACTGCTGCTCGAAGCGGCGGCGCTGCTCCTCGGGATCGTTCAGCTCACTGAAGGCGTTGCCAATCTCCATACCGGCGACGAAGAGCTCGAAGCGCTCCACCCACTCAGGCTCGTCAGGCTTGTTCTTGCTCAGCGGCGAGATCGCCATCGGGTAGTCGTAAATAAACGTCGGGTTCCACAGGTTCGACTCGCCGACCGCCTCGAATAAGTCGGCGATAACAACGCCAGTGGGCGCCTTGGAGTCATAGGCGATATCGAACTTGGCTGGCTGCAATCGGCGAACGAGCGCCTCGACCTTGGCGCGCTCCCCGAAGTCAGCCATGGCAGGCGCGGCCCCGGCCGCCTCCGGCCAGAACTTGATAATGGCTTCCCTCATGGAGAGGCGCTCGAACTTCGACCAGTCAATCTCGCGCCCCTCGTAGCTGCTCGCCAGCGAGCCATTTACGTCGCGGGCGGCCTGCTGCAGCAGTTCGACGGTGAAATCCATCAGGTCGTGGTAGTCCGCATAGGCCATGTAGAACTCGAGCATGGTGAACTCGGGATTGTGCTGGCGGTCAATGCCCTCGTTGCGGAAGTTGCGGTTGATCTCATAGACGCGGTCAAGCCCGCCGACGGTGAGCCGCTTGAGATAAAGCTCCGGCGCGATGCGCAGGAAGAGGTCCATGTCGAGCGTGTTGTGGTGGGTGACGAACGGCCGTGCCGCGGCGCCGCCCGCAATGGGCTGCATCATCGGCGTCTCCACCTCGATGAAGCCGCGGGTGTCGAGGAATGTGCGCATGGATTGCACGATGCGCGCACGCTTGACGAACGTCTCGCGTACCTCGGGATTCATCACCAGGTCCACGTAGCGCTGGCGGTAGCGCAGCTCCACGTCCTGGAGGCCGTGCCACTTCTCCGGCAGGGGCAGCAGGTCCTTGGAGAGGAACGTCAGTTCGTCGGCGTGGATGCTGAGCTCGCCGGTGCGGGTGCGGAAGAGGTATCCGCGCACGCCGATGTGGTCGCCGATATCGAGCAGCTTCCACAGCTCGAAGCCCTTTTCGCCGACGGCGTCCTTTTTGACGTAGACCTGCAGGCGCGCGCCGCCCTGCTGCAGGTGACAGAAGCCGGCTTTGCCCATCAGGCGGATGGCCATGATGCGTCCGGCGACGCTGACGCTGGTGTGCGCGGCTTCGAGCGCTTCGGCGGTGCTCTGCGAGTAGGCCGCCACAATCTCGGGCAACTGGTGGGTCACCTGATAGCGGTGCGGGTACACCGGCTGGCCGAGGGCCTCAATCTGCAGGAGCTTCTCCTTGCGGAGCTCGTAAATCTTCTTGTCCAGGGACACGGTATGAGTTCCTTGCCGGGATTTGGGCAGTACGAACCGGTTGTGACGAATATCACAGATTCATGTGGACTGCTCGCTCTATAAAAGACAGTCCCACCGGTAAGCTCCGATTATATAGAACAGGCTCTCCGGGAGTGTGACCCGCGCTGCGGCACAAACGAGGAAGTGTGCCAACGCGGAGCCAAGAGGCGGAAGCATATGCCACAGAACTATGTCCCGATCTTCATCTTTCTGCTGGTCGCGTTCCTGGTTGGCGCCGGCACCCTGGTGGTGGCGGCCCTGGTTCGTCCGCGGAATCCCGACAAGACGAAGCTCGCGCCCTACGAGTGCGGCATCCCGCCGGTTGACGACGCCCGCAAGCGATACACGGTCCGGTTTTACATCGTGGCCATCCTATTCGTGGTCTTCGACGCGGAGACCATCTTCCTTTATCCGTGGGCGGTTCAGTACAAGCGGCTTGGCGCTTTCGGCTTCCTCGAGATGCTGGTGTTCCTCGGCATCCTGGTAGTGGGTTACGTGTGGATCTGGAAGAAAGGCGCGCTGGAGTGGATCTAGCGCATTGAGCGCCGGATGCGCCCTCGAGCGGGGCGGCCGGCTTAGTACAAGTTGCAATCACGGCAGGTTGAGGAAGCTGATGGCGGACGCGCCCGAAGAGAAGAAACTAGAACAGACGGAAACAAAACCTGAAACGAGCAGCGCACCGGGGGCTCCCGAAGCCGCGAGTGCGGCGCCCGCAACTGCGCTGGCGCCGGCTGCGCCTGCCGCCGCCGCGCCCGCGCTTCCCACGCCGCCCGCGCCAAAGCCGGCGGCAAAGCCTTGGGAATGCGAGCTGACGCAGCGCCTGAAGCATGTCTACGGCTCGGGGCTGCGCGACGCGGCCGAGTACGTGGGTCAGAAGTACATCGCGGTGGACGGCAGCATCGCGCACGAGGTACTTCGCATTCTGCACGACGACGAAGGCTACGACATGCTCAGCGACCTGACCTGCGTGCACTGGCCCAAGGACGAGCGCCCCTTCGAAGTCGTGTGGATTCTCTACTGCTTCGCAAAGAACACCTACGTGCGGGTGAAGGCGCGCTACGCCGAGGGCGAAGAGGCCCCGACAGCGACCAATCTCTGGCCGGGAGCGAACTGGATGGAGCGCGAGGTCTTTGACATGTTCGGACTGCGCTTCGCTGGACATCCCGACCTGCGACGCATTCTGCTGCCCGAGGACTGGCAGGGCCATCCGCTGCGCAAGGATTACGACATCCGCCAGCAGGACAACGAATGGGTGCGGAAGAACCTGGGGATCGAGAGCGGGCAATGACGCAGAACAACAAATTCTACGAATCCGTTGAAGAGGTGGCGCCGGGCAGGACCTTCCTTGACTCCAGCGAACTCGTCATCAACATGGGCCCGCAGCACCCCTCCACCCACGGCGTGTTGCGCGTCATCCTAAAGCTCGACGGCGAGAAGGTCCTCGGGCTGGATTGCGTGATCGGCTACCTGCACCGCGGCGTGGAGAAGATCGCCGAGAACCGCACCTGGGCGCAGTTCAACCCCTACGTGGACCGCCTGGATTATGTTGCCGCGGTGAGCAATGGGCTGGGGTATTGCCTTGCGGTGGAGAAGCTGCTCGCCGTTGAGGTGCCGAAGCGCGCACAGTATCTGCGGGTCATCCTGACCGAGTTGAACCGGCTGGCGAGCCACCAGGTGTGGCTGGGCACGCACGTTCTCGACATCGGCGCCGTAACGCCACTGTTCTACGCTTTCCGCGATCGCGAGCTTATCCTCGAGGTCTTTGAGAAGTACTGCGGTGCTCGCCTCACCACGCACGCCTTCCGCATCGGCGGCTGCCGCTGGGATGCGTATGAGGGCTTCGCGGAGGAGGTTCGCAAAACCTGCGACTTCATTGTGCCCAAGATCGCAGAGTACGGTGAGCTCATCACAGGCAATCGCATCTGGGTGGAGCGCACCAAGGGCGTGGGCGTGCTCAGCGGCGATGATTGCAAGGCACTGGGCGTGACCGGCCCCATGCTGCGCGGCGCAGGCGTTCGCTGGGACGTGCGCAAGGCGCAGCCGTACTCCTCCTACGACGACTTCGAGTTTGACATTCCCATCGGCGCCGCCGGCGACACCTTTGACCGGTACATGGTGCGCTTGGAAGAGATGCGGCAGTCCATCCGCATCATCCGGCAGGCGGTGGATGGGCTGCCGGAGGGTCCGCTGATGGCCAAGGTGCCCAAGATGCTGAAGCCGCCGGCAGGCGAGGTTTACCAGAACATTGAGGCGCCGAAAGGCGAGCTGGGCTACTACGTGGTGAGCGACGGAGGCCCGCAACCGTACCGCGTGCGCGTGCGCCCACCCTCGTTCATCAACCTGCAGGCGCTGGAGAAGATGGTGAAGGGTCAACTCGTCGCCGACGTGGTGGCGGTCATCGGAACGCTGGACATCGTGCTGGGAGAGGTGGACCGGTGAAACAGGCGCTGTTCGGTTATCTGCAATCGAAGGTGACGCCCGGCGAGGCCGGGGACATGCTCTGGGCCACCATCTACGTGCTGCTGGTCTTTGCGGGCGTGGCGCTGGCCGTGCTCTTCATGAACTGGTTCGAGCGCAAGGTGATGGCGCACATGCAGGTGCGCATGGGCCCGATGCGCGTTGGACCCCACGGCCTGCTACAGCCTATCGCCGATGCGCTCAAGCTGCTGCTCAAGGAAGACGTGATGCCTGAGAAGTCAGACAAGCTCGTCTTCTGGTTCGCGCCCGTGGCGGTCTGCATGACCGCCTTCACCGCCATGCTGGTGGTGCCTTTCGGCCGCGCGCACGCCATCACCGACATGAACATCGGCGTGGTCTTCATGCTCGGCGTCTCGTCGCTGAGCGTTTTGAGCATCATGATGGCCGGCTGGTCCTCGAACTCGCACTACCCGCTGCTGGGCGGGCTGCGCGCGGGCGCGCAGATGGTCTCCTACGAGATCGCCATGGGATTGGCGGTGGTCTCCGCCGTGATGCTGACCAGCATGAGCACCGGCACCGGCTCGTTGAGCATGATGGAGATTGTGAACCAGCAGTTCCAGCAGGGAAGGTGGTTCGCTTTCTCGTTCTTCCCGCTGGGGTTCATCGGCTTCGTCGTCTTCGCCATCGCGATGGTGGCAGAGACCAATCGCGCACCCTTCGACCTGCCAGAAGCGGAGAGCGAGTTGGTCGCCGGCTACATGACCGAGTACAGCGGCTTCCGCTGGTCTCTGTTCTTTCTCTCGGAGTACACGGCAATGATCGCCGTCAGCTCGATTGCGGTGACGCTCTGGCTCGGCGGCTGGTTGCGTCCGTTCCCCAACCTGCTGAGCGGCCACAGGTGGGACCTGGCGTTTTCGTGGGGGCCGGCGTTTGTAGCGCTCGCCACCGCCGCGCTCTGCTTCTTCTACGTGATCAAGATGTCGAGCATCCGCGCCATGCGGCTCAATCGGCTCGGCCTGGCGGCGCTGGCAGCCGTGCTCGGCGCGCTCGGCCTGCTGATGCTCCTGCCCCCGGTCGCCAGCCGCATCCAGGACATCTTCTGGTTCAGCATCAAGGTCGCCGGATTCATGTATCTCTACGTGTGGTATCGCACCACGTTCCCGCGGTACCGCTTTGACCAACTGATGAAGATCGGCTGGAAGGTGCTGCTGCCCGTTTCGCTGGGAGTGGTGGTGCTCACGGCGCTGGTGGGCGTGCGGCACGAGCTGCTGCCGCTGGTGTGGAGGGTGCGATGAAAGTCGTGGCGTTGCTTCGGAAAGTTTTCCTGCTCGATCTGTTCGCCGGACTGGCGGTGACGTTCCGCCACCAGACGCCGGGTGCCATCGTGACCGAACAGTATCCGCTGGAGCGCCCCACGCTTGCGCCGCGTTACCGTGGGCAGCCCAAGCTGGTGAAGGACCCACTGACCGGCGAGATACTGTGCAACGCGTGCGGCGCCTGCGCTCTGGCCTGCCCGGAGAAGCTCATCACGGTGGAGAGCGAGCGCGACCCGCAGACGAAGAAAAAGGTGCTCACCGGATACAGGTTTGACTTGAGCCGCTGCATGTTCTGCGGACTGTGCGAAGAGGCCTGCCCGACCGAGGCCCTCGACCTGACTCCAGAGTACGAGTTGGCGCTCTACAGCCGCGAAGGCATGGTCTTCGAGCGCGAGCAGATGGAGAACGGTCTGCAACGAAAGGTGTACGAGAAATGATGCCCGTAGCAACGGCGTTCTTCTTTTACCTGCTGGCCGGGATCGCGGTCATCTCCGCGCTGATCTGCGTCACCAAGATCAACCCGGTGCACTCCGCCCTGGCGCTCATCGTCACCCTGCTGGCGAGCGCGGGGCTGTACCTGATGCTCTACGCACCGTTCATGGCCGGCGTGCAGATCGTGCTCTACGCCGGCGGCATCTTGGTGATGTTCCTCTTCGTGATGATGCTGGTGAACATCGAGCAGCTCTACACGGAGAAGATGCTGAACCGGCAATGGCTGCTGGGACTGGCCGCCGCCGCGGGGCTGGGCTATTTCTTCGTCCGCGCCATCCTGCGCGGCGCCGGCACGCTGCCCAAGGTCCTGCCCAACCTGCCTGAGGGCAGCAACACGCAGGAATTGGGAATCCTGCTCTATCAGAATTACATGTTTGCCTTTGAAGTCGCGTCGCTGCTCTTGCTGGTGGCGATTGTGGGCGCCGTGGTCATGGCGAAGCGGAGGGTGTGACGATGCTGGCGATTGCTCCGGTGCATTACCTGGTGCTGGCGGCCATCCTGTTTGTCATCGGGATGGTGGGCGTGCTTACGCGCCGCAACGTGGTCATCATCCTCATGTCCATTGAGCTGATGCTGAATGCGGCAAACCTGAACTTGGTGGCATTTTCGCGGATGTACGGGCTGCACGGACAGGCGTTCTCGGTCTTCGTGGTGGCGGATGCCGCCGCCGAAGCCGCCGTCGGCCTGGGCATCCTGATCGCGTTCTTCCGCAATCGCGAGACCGTCAACATGGACGAAGTAGACCTGCTGAAGTGGTAGGGCGAGAGAGACAATGTTCTTCCTGAATACCATCTGGATGGTGCTGCTGCTGCCCGCCGCGGGCGCCACGCTGATGTTCTTCTTCGGCCGGCACCTGGAGAAGAAGTTCGTCAACGCATTCTGCGTGGGCTCGGTGGCGCTGGCCTTCCTGTGGGCGGTGGCCGCCGTCTGGCAGTTCACCCACAGCGGCATGCCGCACTTCGAGAAAGTCCTCTTCACCTGGCTGGGCAGCGGCACGGACGTGATGAAGATCCCGTCGCTCTTCGGCGGTCCGGGCGTCTTCCGGGTGAACGCTGGCGTGCTGCTCGACCCGCTGAGCTGCGTGTGGCTGCTCTTCGTCACCGGCGTGGGTTTCCTCATCCACCTCTACAGCGTGGGCTACATGGGGCACGAGGGCGGCTACTACCGCTTCTTCGGATACATGAACCTGTTCATGTTCTCCATGCTGACGCTCATCCTTGCGAACAACTACCTGATGATGTTCGTGGGATGGGAGGGCGTGGGCCTGTGCTCGTACCTGCTCATCGGCTTCTACTTTGACCGGCATTCGGCCTCGACGGCGGCGAACAAGGCATTCATCACCAACCGCATCGGTGACGCCGGCGTCATCCTCGGCTCGCTGACCGTGTTCTGGATGTTCGGCACCTTCGACTTCGTGCGCGTGACCGACATGGCGCACGCCAACGCGAGCACGCTGATGGGCCAACCAATCATCATGTGGGCCACGCTGGCGCTCTTCCTTGGCGCCTGCGGCAAGAGCGCGCAGTTCCCGTTGTACGTCTGGCTGCCGGACGCGATGGAAGGCCCCACGCCGGTCTCGGCCCTGATCCACGCAGCGACGATGGTGACCGCCGGCGTCTATATGGTGGCGCGCTCGAACGCGCTGTTCTCGCTGGCGCCAAAGTCCATGGCAGTAGTGGCCGTGGTGGGCGCGGTAACGGCGATCTTCGCCGCCTCCATCGGCCTGGTGCAGAACGACATCAAGCGCGTGCTGGCATATTCGACGGTTTCGCAGCTCGGCTACATGTTTCTCGCGCTCGGTTTGGGAGCATTTGCCGCCGGTGTTTTCCACGTCTTTACCCACGCCTTCTTCAAGGCCCTGCTCTTCCTCGGCTCCGGCTCGGTGATTCACGCCATGAGTGGCGAGCAGGACATGCGCGGCATGGGTGCGCTGCGGGGGAAGATCCCCATCACCTACAAGACGATGCTCATCGGCACTCTGGCCATCACCGGAGTCCCGTTCCTATCAGGCTTCTTCAGCAAGGACGAGATCCTCTGGCAGGCTTACTCCGCGCATGGAGGACAGTTCCGCATCCTGTGGTACGTGGCGTTCGCCACCGCGCTGATGACCTCGTTCTACATGTTCCGGCTGATCTACCTGACTTTCTTCGGCCAGGGGCGGATGTCGCACGAGGTGGAGCACCACGTGCATGAGTCGCCCGCCACGATGACCATTCCGCTCATCGTGCTGGCCATCTGCTCCATCTTTGCCGGATACCTCGGCTTCCCGCAGAGCCTGGCGAAGCCGCTGGGCATTCACGCGGAGACCAACCGCTTCGAGCGCTTCCTGGCTCCCGTCTTTGAGAACGAGATCAAGGTGGAAGCCAGGGCGGAAACGGCAGCGGCTCCTGCGCCTGCACCGGCAGGGAAGCCGGAAGGCGAATCAATGGAGTACCTGCTGATGCTGGCCTCGGTGGGCGCAATGGCGGTCGGCTGCGGGCTGGCCTACTGGGCGTACGGCAAGACGAAGGAGAAAGTACGCGAGCCGATCAACGCGTTCGCGCCTCCGGTCTATCGAATGCTGCTCAACAAGTATTACGTGGATGAACTCTACGATGTGACGGTGACCGGGCGAACGGCGGTCGGGCCCGTGCGGGGCGGCGCCATCGGCCTGGGCGAGGCATGCTTCGTGGTGGATGCCACCGTGGTGGATGGCGGCGTGAACGGCGCGGGCTGGCTGACGCGCGCATTCGCGGCGATCTCCGTATGGTGGGATACGTGGATTGTAGACGGGCTGTGCGTCAACGGCCTGGCTTTGGTGACGCGCTCGCTGTCGTATCCGGCGCGCATGTTGCAGTGGGGCCTGGTGCAGTGGTACGCACTCGTCATGGTATTTGGAGTGGCAGGCTTGTTCTGCTATTACGTGCTCCGGTAGGAGCCATGGAACGGATCAGGAATGTATAACCATATTCTCTCCATCATTCTGTTCACGCCGCTGGTCGGCGCGGCCGTGTTGCTTTTCATCCCGGGCGGTAACAAGCAGGCGATCCGCTGGGTGGCGAACATCTTTGCCATGCTCGGATTCGTGGTCTCGTTGCCGCTGGTGAAGTGGTTCTGGGACGTGAAGGACCGGCCCGGCTTCAAGTTCATCGAGGGCGGGCCCAACAACTGGATCCCCACCATCGGGGCGGGCTACCACCTGGGCATTGACGGCATCTCGTTCCTGCTCATCATGCTCACCACGCTGCTGGGGGCGATCTCCATCCTCTCGTCGTGGACGGCCATTGAAGACCGGGTGAAGGAGTACTACGCCTGGTTCCTGCTGCTGCAGACGGGCATGCTCGGCGTCTTCATGTCCCTGGACTTCTTCCTCTTCTTCGTCTTCTGGGAAGCGATGCTGGTGCCGATGTACCTGCTGATCGGCATCTGGGGAGGCCCACGCAAGCTCTACGCCGCCATCAAGTTCTTCCTCTATACGCTCTTCGGCTCGGTGCTGATGCTGCTGAGCGTCCTGTTCCTGTACTTCTTCCATCACGCGCAGACCGGCGTGTACACCTTCAGCATCCTGGAGCTCTACAAGACCGCGCACCGGGTGCCGGCCATCTACGGCACCACCGCCGGCGTGCTCCTCTTCCTCGGCTTCTTCATCGCTTTCGCCATCAAGGTGCCCATGTTCCCATTCCATACATGGCTGCCCGATGCGCACGTGGAAGCGCCGACCGCCGGCTCCGTCATCCTTGCCGGCGTCCTGCTGAAGATGGGAACGTACGGACTCATCCGCTTCTCGCTGCCGTTCTTCCCGGAAGTCGTGAAGTACCCGCACGTGCGGATGTGGATGGTGGTCCTCTCGCTCATCGGCATCATCTACGGCGCGCTGGTTTCGCTGGTGCAGAAGGACATGAAGAAGCTGGTGGCGTACTCGTCAGTCAGCCACCTCGGCTTCTGCACCCTGGGCATCTTCGCGCTGAACGGCCCCGGGCTGAGCGGATCGGTGCTGCAGCAGATCAACCACGGCGTCTCCACCGGCGCACTGTTCTTGATCGTCGGCATCCTCTACGAGCGCCGGCACACGCGCGAGATCAAGGAATACGGCGGTATCAGCCACATCATGCCGGTCTACGCCACCGTTGCGCTCATCATGTTCATGTCGAGCATGGGACTGCCGCTGCTCAACGGCTTCGTCGGCGAATTCACCATCCTGCAGGGCGCGTTCTTCGCCAACTGGAGGTGGGCGGCGTGGGCGGCTCCGGGCGTCATTCTGGCGGCAGCCTACCTGCTGTGGCTCTACCAGCGCGTCTTCTTCGGCAAAAACGAGAACCCCAAGAACCAGAACCTGCCTGACCTGAGCGCGCGCGAGCTGGCGACGTTCGTTCCGCTCATCGCGCTGGCGCTGTGGATCGGCATCTATCCCAAGCCGTTCTTCCAGATCCTCGAACAGCCAGTGACCGAGTTGGTTGAGCGCGTGAACCATCCCGAGGTGTACAACGCGGTGACGGTGCCGGCTGCGGTTCCGGCGGCGGTGCAGGCTGTTCCGGCGAGCGCGCCGGTGGAGACCAGCGCACTTGCCAAGGCACCCGCACGGAAGTTGTTGAAGGTGGCCGCTCCGGCGGCTGGAGCGAGGCACTAGGTCATGAACCTGGCGGCAATGTTCTTGGCAACCATCGGGCCCTTCGGCGCGCAGGACTACCGCCTGGCGGCGCCAATGATCGTACTGACTCTCTTTGCGCTCCTCATTCTCTGCATGGATCTGCTGCTGCCGGCGGCCCTGAAGCACTATAACGCGCTCACCGCGCTTGCCGGTCTGGCAGCCACCGCGTATTCCACCTGGCGGGTGCAGCACCTGCTGCCTGCGGATGGCAGCGCGCTCATCGGCTTCATGCGCGCTTTCCGCATGGATCCATTCGCCGTCTACTTCTATTACCTGTACCTGGCGGGGGCGGCGGTCGCGGTGCTCATCTCCGTGAAGTATCTGGAGATCGAGCGCGAGGACCACGGCGAGTTCTATGCGCTGATCCTGTTCTGCGTCACCGGCATGATGGGCATGGTCAGCGGCAATGATGTGGTGCTCATCTACATCTCGCTTGAGACCATGGCGATCAGCAGCTACGTGCTGGTCGGCTTCCTGCGCAGCAACCGGCGCTCGAATGAAGCCGCGTTGAAGTACATGCTGCTGGGGGCATTCTCGTCGGCCATCTTCGTCTATGGCCTCTCGGTGCTCTACGGCATCGCCGGCTCCACGAACCTGACGGACATCTCGCAGGCGCTGACGCGTCGCCTGGCTACCTCACCGAACGATCCGCTGGCGATCCTGGCGTTGCTGACGGTGATGACCGGCATGCTCTTCAAGATCGCCGCCGCGCCCTTTCACATGTGGGCGCCGGACGCCTATGAAGGCGCGCCGACCAGCATCACCGGATTCATGTCCGTGGCGGTGAAGGCCGCCGGCTGGGCCATGATGCTGCGCATCCTGCTGCTCGGGCTGGCGCCGCTGCGCACGCTTTACCTGCCGATGCTGGTCTTTGTCGCGCTGACCACGCTGGCCGCCGGCAACTTTGCCGCCATCACGCAGACCAACACCAAGCGTCTGCTGGCTTATTCAAGCATCTCGCACGTCGGCTACATGCTGCTGGGCGTGATTGCCAGCGACGGCGTCAGCAACCGCACCGGCATCAAGGGCATCCTGTTCTACCTGCTGGCCTACACCTTCATGAACCTGGGTGCGTTCACGGTGCTCACCTCGCTGCGCCGCCGCAACATCATCGGCGACACCCTGGACGACCTCGGCGGGCTGATGCGCAAGGCGCCGGCCGAAGCCGTGCTCATGCTGATCTTCCTGCTCTCGCTCGCCGGCATTCCGCCGCTGGCCGGGTTCTATGGGAAATACTTCATCTTCCTGAGCCTGATCGAGACCGGGCACTACCGCCTGGCCACCGTGGCCGTGCTCTTCGCGGTGATCGCGCTCTACTACTACCTGAGGATTGCCAATGCCATGTTCATGCAGAAGGAGAACACCGCCGAGCCGGTGAAGCTCTCCCCGCTGATGAACGTGGGCCTGGTCATCACCGGTTTGGCCACGGTGATCATCGGCGTCTTCCCCAACCCGTTCATCCAGGCGGTGAACTGGTCGGTGGCGAACCTCCTCGGCGGCGGCATGGCGATGCTCAAGTAAGCGGGGTCATCTTAGGGGACAGGAGGACTCGGGAAGCTGGTCAGCAAGGGGCGATGCGCCCATGGTTCACCGACTGTGATCAGGATCGCGAACCAACGTTTCGCGATTCCTTCATCAATTCGGGGTGGTTCTTCTTGAGCCAGCCCATCACTTTACACTGCAGATCTCCTGCAACCGTGATTACCAGTTCCAGTTCTTGCTTCGAGACATTGCCAGCTGAGTCGTAACTGGTTGCGTTCCGCTTCTTAGAGAAGACCTTTATTTTCTGAATGAGTTTAGCGTCAGCTTGGATTGTGAGTTCCAGGGATTCGATGGTTCTCACGTGATGCCCAGCTTGCATTGAGGTACGGTAACCAGAGGCTCGCAAGGCAACATTCGCAGCGGTAAACGCTGCATTGAAGGCAGCTTCAAAGCGACGATCATCCGAGATTGCCGCGACGTTAGCGTCCTTTAGGTCGCGAGCCACGATGTCCAGAAGGCCTCTGATCTCGTCGTGACTTGTTGGTTCGGCTTTGAGCCAGCCGTATTCCGCCCATTTCTCCAAGCTCATCTTCGCCTCCGATCACGTACACTTTCTTCCCGCGCACAACGGAATTCAGAAAGTGATTCCCGCTTGCGAACTTTGCCTTGAATTCGGCCGCGGAGTAGAGAGTCGGATTGACCGTGCGCCGTAGCGTTCGCTCGACAACGGAGAGGCGTGCGATAACATCTTCGAGACTTACCTCTCCCACAATCATCAAGTCGACATCGCTTTCAGCTTTCTCCTCCTGCCGAGCCACTGATCCGTATACAAAAGCCAGAGAGATGCGTTTCGCGAGGGGTGCAAGCGCCGAACGGAGGACCTCGAAGAGACCCATGGTCTTTGCGACTAAAGCGTGTATTTCCGCGAACACCGGATGGCCGCGATTCGCCTGATAGAAGACCTGCGCTCCTATCGTTGACCGGTTGATCAATCCGAGTCGGGACAGAGTCTGGAGCTCTCGTTGTACCGTTCCCACGCTGCCGCCGACGATTCGTGCGATTTGACGCACATAGAACGACTGGTCGGAGTGAGCGTAGAGAAGGCTGAGGATGCCGCCGCGGATCCGCCCGAATAGCAGGTCTGCCAGTGCTCCATGCTCCGTTCTCATAACGAGAACAATTGTACTCGTTATGAGAACAATGTCCAGTGCTGAATTCTGGGCAATCGACTGCATAATGCTGCGATGGCATCTGTCGGGGCCGAGAGAAGTCGAAGTTCAGCCCGGAAGGTGGCTTAACGTCATCCGCGTTTCCGGTTTTGCTTCGGCTGCGCTGTGCGGCGTGCTAACGTGTCCCCATGGCGAAAGGCGACAAAAAGGAGCGCGACCTGTGGGTGCAGCTGGCCCGCTATTCGGAGATCGGCTTCATCATCCCGGCGGCGGTGCTGGTGGGATACTTCTTCGGCCTGCTTCTCGACCACTGGCTGCATACCCAGTGGATCTACTTAGCGGGCATCATCTTCGGCGCGGTGGTGGGCTTCATCCAGATGATCCGCAGCGCTATGCGCTCCGTGGGTAAAGACGAGTGATGGCTGACGAGCACACAGAGCAGGGCACGGACAGCTTGCGTGAGCCGCAGGAGGCTCCTGAGGCGCAGTCCTGGCCGGAACCCAGCCCGGAGGCTGTCGCCTTCTACGAGGGCGCTCTGCGGCGCATACGGCGCCTTACGCTGGTCTTCGGCCTTCCGCTGGCGCTGGGACTCTACTTCCCTTGGCGCGTCTGGGGAAGCGTTGGCGCGCTGCTGGGGACCGCCCTGGCGTACTTCAACTTCACCTCGCTGGCGCGCTCGGTGCAGGCCCTGGGCGAGCGCGTGGTGAAAGGCCAGAGTGGGGAGCACGGCGGAATCATTGTGGTCCGCTTCCTGGGCCGTATCTGCTTGATAGCATTGGTCGCGTATGGTATCTTCACGTATTCCGAGTGGGGTCTCTACGCATTGCTTGCAGGGCTGAGTCTGCCGGTTGCGGCGATGTTGTGCGAGGCCGCTTGGGAGTTGATCGCCGCCGTCCGGCGCGGATATTAAGGACCGCAACACCCGATACTGAATGCCTTCTCAACTGCCTTTTACCGCGCTGCTGAACTGCCTGCTGCACGGGCCGGTCTCGGCGTTGTTGACCCAGCTTGACCTGCCGCCGAAGCATCCGCTGACCCCAATTCCCGATTACGTCGCCATGCAGGTGCTGGTCTTCCTGCTGCTGGTGATCTTCTTCGCCGCCGTGCGCGCGCGCCTCTCGGTGGAGAAGCCCGGCGGGCTGCAGCACGTGATGGAGAGCATCCACGGCTTTATTGACCAGCAGAGCCGTGAGATGATCGGCCACGGCAACAAGCCGTTCGTCAGCTATCTGATCACGCTGGGGCTGTTCATTCTCTGCTGCAATGTGCTGGGGCTCTTCCCATTTCTTGACACGCCTACCGGCAATCCCCGCGTTCCGCTTGGTTGTGCCGTTATCACTTGGTTCTATTATCATTTCCAGGGAATTCGAGCTAAAGGTTTCGGATATATCAAGAATTTCCTCGGGCCGATGTGGTGGCTGGCTTGGCTGCTGTTCCCCATCGAGGTCGTGAGCCACTTGGCACGCATGGTTTCGCTCACCATACGTCTCTACGCCAACATGTTCGTGGGCGACATGGTGACGCTGGTATTCTTCTCGATGGTTCCTGTCGTGGTTCCAGCGGGATTCATGGGGTTCCACTTGTTTGTCGCGTTCATACAGACATACATCTTCATCCTGCTGGCGATGGTGTACCTGGGTGAAGCGGTTTCGCACGAGCACTAAACAGCCTTCGGGGCGGTGCGTTACGCCGGTCTCCGATAAATGCCGCGAGCGTGAGGGCACGGTCCCCCAGGGCCGCACGCCAACCACCCACTGGCGGTGAGATCATAAAGGAGTAAGACAATGCGTAAGATGACGTTCGTAGTCCTGGCCATGCTCGCCTGCATGATGGTGGCGACCCCGGCCTTTGCCGCAGAGACACCCGCCGCCCCCGCCGGTCCGAACTGGGTGGCTATCACTTCCGGATTCGCCCTGGCGTTCGCCGTCGGGCTCGCCGCCCTGGGCCAGGGCAAGGTCGCTGGCGCAGCCTGCGAAGGCATGGCGCGCAATCCCGCTGCCCGCACTGGCATTCAGATAGCGATGATTCTCGGCCTGGCTTTCATTGAGTCGCTGGTGCTCTTCACCTTCCTGATGATCATTCTGAAGGTGAAATAGGACCCTACGATTTCGACAAGATTCAGGCCTCCGCCTTAGCGCGGGGGCCTTTTGATTCCACTCTGTTTGGCGAAGATGGGTCGAGGCGGGAGAACTGGCCTCCCGCCTCGATGAGGTGAATCCCGTGCTGCTTACTTCTCCTTGGGCGGGTAGAGCGTGGGCACAAAGCGCCGCGCGCCCAGGATCTCATCCGCCAGAGGCCCTGCGTCGTAGATCTTGCGCAGGGTCTCGATGACGGCGCGCGAATCGGTCAGCACCGAACGTCCAACCTCGTCCTCAAAGTAAAACCTCCACGGCAGTGATTGGATGTTGCCATCGAAGAGGATTCCGACCACGTCTCCGTCCTTGTTCACCGCCGGCGAACCGGAGTTGCCGCCGATGATGTCCGAGGTATTCACCGAGTCGAGCGGGGTGTTCAGGTCGAGCTTGGCCGGCCCAGTCGCTGCCAGAGCGCGGTGCCAGCTCGCCGGCAGCTTGTAGGGCGCCAGCCCGTTGTGCTTCTTTTCCAGATCGAAAACGCCGCCGATGGTGGTGAACGCGGGGACCTTCTTCCCGTTCTCCAGGTAACCCTTCACCTGGCCGTAGCTCAAGCGGAGCGTGCCGGTGGCGTCAGGCGGAAAGTCATTGCCGTAGATTTCAAAGCGGGCTTTGGCGATGACCGCGCCGTACTTGCGCACGGCGGAATCCACCTTGTCTTCCATCTCGCGGCGCATCTGGCGTACTTCGGGGTCAATCTTGCGGATGAGCTGGATCATCGGATCGGTGCTGGCCTGGATGGCCGGCTGTCCGCCTGAGAAGAGCTGCTTGCGGATGGCGACGTCAGAGAGGTGCGAGCCGTCCACCAGCTCGCGGGCGCGGTCCTCTGGAGACTTGCCCGCGAGGACGTCCTTCAGGAACGGATCATCGGCCGGCAGGTTCTCGGCCAGCGCGCGCAGGCCGTCCGTCACCTGCATCAGCTCGAGCTCGGGTGAGTAAGGAATATTGGCGGTGAGAGACTGTTCGATGGCGGGCAGGTTCTGGTCCTGGAAGCCGGCCATGCGCTTCTCGTTGGGCTTGGTGCGCTCATCCGCCACGCGCACAAGCGTACGGGCGATGCCGGCCAAGCGACCGGGGACAGCGCCCTCGCCTTTGAAGGTGATGCGTTTGAAGTTGTCGCGCTGCCATTGCAGGGCCTGCGCAATAGCGTCCCACGCAGGGCCGACCTCGCCCGCCAGCTTGGGATTGGCGGCAACGGCTTCCCGCAGCTTGCGCTCGGCTTCCGCCTTCTGCGCCATGATGTTCTTGTCCAGCAGGCCCGACTGGTAGCCGGTAATGGCCTTATACGAGTTCTGCGAACCAAAGAGGATGCGCTCGGCAGCCCGGGCATTTTCCGGGCTGGTCGCGCTGAAGGCCAACAGGGAATTGATGTTGCGCTTGAGGGCCGCAAGGCTCGCGGGATAGGCCACGTCGCGCAGGTACTCGAGCTGGGCCATGGTCAGCAGGCGCCCGGTGGAACCCGGATTGCCGGAGACAAAGATGAGGTCGCCCTCTTTCGCGCCCTCCGTGCTCCAGGTTAGATACTCAGTGTGGACCGGCTGATTGTTCTCATAGACGCGGAAGAAGGTGATGTCCAGGTCGTACCGGGGATAGGTGAAGTTGTCGGAATCGCCGCCGAAGAAGGCGATGTCGTACTCAGGCGCCATCACCAGGCGAATGTCGTTGTAGACGTGGTACTTGTAGAGGTGGTAGAGGCTGCCGGAGTACAGCGTCACGGTATCGCAACGGATGTTGTTCGTCGGGTCGGAGCACTCGCGTTCCAGCAGGCGCGTCTCGGCGCGCTGGGCGGCTCCGGCCTCCGCATCACTCATGCCGGGCTTGACGGCGCCCTGGACGTCGGCGGTGATGTCACGGATGTCCAGCAGGGTACGCATCACCAGGCCCGGGCACTTGGGTTCGTTCTCGCGGGTACCGGCGTAGAAGCCGTCCTTGATGTAATCGTGCTCGGCAGTGGAGACGTTGTGCACACAGCCGGCGCCGACGTGGTGATTGGTGAAGACCAGGCCGTCGGCCGAGACGAACGAGGCGGAAGCGCCGCCGACGTTCAGCGACGCCAGGCGGAGGTGGTCAAGCCACTTCTGGTCCGGCGCGAACTTGTACTTGGCCTTGATCTTGTTGACCGGAACGGCGTTGTACAGCCACATCCCCTCGTCGGCCAGAGTCAGGCTGGAAACCAGAAGGAGAAGAACAAGAACTGGTATTACGGAGAGCAAGCGTCGCATCGGGATGCTCCAGGGAATCTCCCAGGGTGCAGAGGTCGCAGCCCATGAGACTTGTGTAGGCAGAATCGAGTGTAAATCGCCGGCCGAAGGCTAGCAAGTCTGTACCGCGGAGGTTGGCACCAAAAGACCAGGGCGCGTCACGGAGGACCATCTCTCAGCGGCGCGCCCTATCTTATCCGGCCGTACCTGACTACTCGGCCGACCGCTACGTCTTCTTCGCACCCGGCAGCTGACGGTGCATGATGCCGGTGTAGACCTGCCGCGGACGCGAAATCTTCTGCTCCGGATCCTCGATGAGCTCGCTCCACTGCGCCAGCCACCCGGACGCCCGGGGGATGGCAAACAGCACGGTGAACATCTCGGGATCGAAGCCCATGGCCTGGTAGATGATCCCCGAGTAGAAGTCCACGTTGGGATATAGCTTGCGGGTGACGAAGTACTCGTCAGCCAGGGCGATGCGCTCAAGCTCCAGGGCGATGTCCAACTTGGCGTTGCGCCCGGTGACCTCGAATACCTTGTCGGCGGCGGCTTTGATGATTTGGGCGCGAGGATCGTAGTTCTTGTAGACCCGGTGTCCGAAGCCCATCAGCTTCAACTCGCCCGCCTTCACCCGCTTGATGTAGGCGGGGATGTTCTGCACCGAGCCGATCTCATCGAGCATGCGCAGCACTTCTTCGTTGGCGCCGCCGTGCAGCGGGCCGGAGAGCGCGGACGCCGCTGCTGCCATGGAGAGGTAAGGATCAGCCTGGGAGCTGCCGACTACGCGCATGGTGGACGTGCCGCAGTTCTGCTCATGATCGGCGTGCAGGATGAACAGGACGTTGAGCGCTTTGGCTAGGACTGGATTGACCTTGTACTTCGGCTCGCCCATCCTCCACAGCATGCTCATGAAGTTCTCGGCGTAGCCCAGATCATTGTCGGGATAGATATAGGGCAGGCCGCGGCTGTGGCGGTAGGAGTACGCGGCCACCGTTGCAATCTTGGCGATCAGGCGCACGATCTGGTGCTGCCGGTTCGCCTTATCGAGAACTTGCTTCGCCTCGGGATACACGGTGGAAAGTGCCGCCAGCGTGCTCACCAGCATCCCCATGGGGTGAGCGTCATAGCGGAAGCCATCGATGAACTGCTTGATGTTCTCGTGCAGCATGGTGTGGAACATGATTTCGTGCGTCCACGCCTTGTCCTGCTCGGGAGTGGGCAACTCGCCGTTCAGCAGCAGGTAAGCCACCTGCAGATAGGTGCAATTCTCAGCGAGGGCATCGATGTCATAGCCCCGGTAGCGGAGGATGCCCTTGTCGCCGTCAATGAAGGTGATGCTGCTTTTGCAGCATGCGGTGTTCATGAACGCCGGGTCATAGGTCATCAGACCGAAGTCCTCGGGGTCCGTCTTGATCTTGCGCAGGTCCATCGCGCGGATGGTGCCCTGCTCGATTGTGGATTCGTACGTCTTATCGTTACGCAGGTCGGTGACAGTTAAGGCGCTCTTCGGCACGACAAGTCCTCCTGGCATGGCGCGAACAAAGGTAAGGAATGGTGTGTGAACGAGCGGGTCGTCTGGAAGTACTCTGGTGCCCCACCCCACAACTTTCTGCTGTTCACCCCACAGCATTCTAATGCCCGCCGCACAACGGCGGCAACACAATTAACGAGAAATGCTGGGCTTCCGCCTAGGGAGGTCAGCCGAGAAAGGGAGATAATAGAGACTAGGATGCACCAGCGGTCGCCGGCGAATTGGGGCGCCAGGCAGCTCGCTCTGCCGCTGGGGGTGGGACACGAATGAGACGGATTTACTTCGACAATAACGCCACCAGTCCCCTGCTGCCCGAGGTCTTTGAGGCGATGCGGCCGTATCTGCAGGAGTCGTTCGGCAACGTATCGTCCATCCATCGGCAGGGTCAGCAGGCGCGGGCGGCGGTGGAACTGGCGCGCGAGCAGGTGGCCGACCTGGTTGGGGCCCGCCCGGCGGAGATCGTCTTCACCAGCGGCGGTACCGAGGGCGACAACCTGGCGGTCTTCGGCCTGGTGCGCCCCGGCGACCACGTCATCACCAGCGCGGTGGAGCACCACGCGGTGATGAATGCCTGCCGGCAGATCGAACGCGAAGGCGTGAGCGTCACCTGGCTCCCGGTTGACGGGCGCGGGCTGGTCAATCCCGACGATGTGCGCAAGGCGCTGCGACCGGAGACCCGGCTGATCTCGGTGATGATGGCCAACAACGAGACCGGTGTTCTGGAGCCGGTGAGCGAGATTGGAGCCGTTGCCGCTGAGGCGGGCGTCTATTTTCATACAGATGCCGTGCAGGCCGCGGGCAAGTTGCCAGTTGACGTCCACGAGATCGGTTGCCATCTGCTGTCGCTGGCGGCGCACAAGATGCACGGCCCGCAGGGCGTTGGCGCGCTTTACGTGCGCCGTGGCGTGCAGTTGCGCCCGCTCTTCTACGGAGGTCGCCACGAGCGCTCACGCCGTGCCGGCACCGAGAACCTTGCAGGCATAGTGGGACTGGGCAAGGCGGCAGAGATGGCGCAGCAAGGGCTCGCCACGGGCGGCGCGGCGACGATGGTCGCGCTCCGCAACCGCCTGGAGCAGAAGATCTTGGCCAGCGTGTCGCATTCGCGGGTGAACAGCGGATCGGCGCCGCGAACGCCCAACACCACGAACATCAACTTCGGCAGCATTGAGGGCGAGGCCTTCGTCATCTCCATGGACCTGAAGGGCGTGGAGTGCTCGACCGGCGCGGCGTGCTCGTCGGGCGCCATTGAGCCTTCGCACGTACTGCTCGCCATGGGGCTTAAGCCGGAGGAGGCGCGCGGCTCCATCCGCTTCAGCCTCGGCAAGCAGAACACCGCGGAGGAAGTTGATGCGGTCGCGGCCTTGGTGCCGGAGGTGGCGGAGAAGCTGCGAGAATTGGGAAGCGTCGCAACCAACAATAAGCGGCTCGCGATCAGTTGAGGTCTCTCGATACTGTTGGCGGTTGCTGAGTTAGACGGCTCGATCAGGGAGCCGTGCGCTGCTGTATTCTGAAGACATCCCCAACCAAAGGAGATGACGTGCCTATGAAGAGATCGGTTTCATCCCTGCTGCTCGCAGCCATTGCAGTTCTCGTTCTTTATCCTCAGTGCGCACAAGCTCAGGTCGCGGCCTCCGATCAGCGGGAGTCTTGCCGTAAGTTCGTGCAGGAATTCTATGACTGGTATGTCTCCATCGAAAGCAGAAAACCGCCGCCCCACCAGCCGTCGGCCCAGGAGATCGTTTTGGGGAGGAGAGCGGAGTTTCTCTCTCCGGTTCTTCTAGCCGCGCTGAAGGAGGATGAAGCGGCATCGGCAAAGAACCCGGATGATATTGTCGGCCTGGATTTTGATCCCTACCTGAACGCACAGGACATCGCGGGCGCTTACACTGCCGGTCAGCCGGTGCTCCAGGGCAATACCTATCGCGTGCCTATCTACCAAGTTCGGGGCAAGATCCAGGCGTCCAAGCCTTTGTTGTTCGCGGAACTGAGCCTTTCCGGTGTCCACTGGCAGTTCGTGAACTTTCATTACGATGTCGACGGCAAGCCCTATGACCTTCTGAGCATGCTGAAGAGTCTGCGAGAAGAGCGGGAGAAAGATCCAACTGTACACAAGTGACATCAAACGAATGGGCCCACATTTGTGCCGCGTTGTTCAACAAATGTGGGCTAACCTTGAAACCTCGAAACTCTGAATCGTTGGGACCTTGAAGAACGAAACCATTGCGGTCGCCATGTCGGGTGGAGTGGACAGCTCCACCGTCGCGGCGCTGCTCAAGGCCAAGGGGCACAGCCTCATCGGCCTGACGATGCAGCTCTGGAACCAGCGGCGGCTCTCCCCTGACGGCAGCGTCCCTGAAGGCGTGAGCGGGCGCTGCTGCTCGCTGGACGACGTCTATGACGCCCGCCGCGTCGCCGAACGGCTGGGCATCCCGTACTACGTTGTGAACCAGGAAGAGCGCTTCGAGCGTGACGTGGTGCGGCCATTCGTGGCCGAGTACCTCGGCGGACGGACTCCCATCCCGTGCTCGCTCTGCAATAACCACCTCAAGTTCGAGCAGCTTCTGCGCACCGCGCGCCAAATCGGCGCCGAGCGCGTCGCCACGGGGCACTACGCGCGTTGCGAGTACAGCGCCGAGCGCGGACGCTGGCTGCTCAAGCGCCCCGCCGACCGCGCCAAGGACCAGACCTACTTTCTCTTCGGACTCACCCAGGAGCAGCTCAGCCGTTCGCTATTCCCGCTCGGCGAGATGCACAAGCCGGCAGTGCGCGAGACCGCACGCGAGCTTGGCCTGGAGATTCTCGCCGACAAGCCCGACTCGCAGGAGATCTGCTTCATCCCCGGCGGCGACTACAAGCACTTTCTCGACGCCTACCTGGCGGAGCAGGGCGAAACGTTGCCGGACACTGCGGGCGACCTCGTCACCGCCAGCGGGGAAGTCATCGGACGGCACAACGGCATCCACAACTTCACCATCGGCCAGCGCAAGGGGCTGGGCGTGGCAACGGGCGAGCCGCTTTACGTCGTCGCCATTCGCGGAGAGAGCCGCCAGGTGGTGGTGGGCAGCGCGGACGAATTGCTCTCGCGCAGCCTGCGCGCCGGCGCCATGAACTGGATCGCCTTCGAGCGCCTCCTCGGCCCGATGCGCGTGGAGGCGAAGATCCGCCACAAGCACTCGGCGGCGGTGGCAACGGTGGAGCCGGCCGGAGAAGATGAGGTCCTGGTTACGTTTGACGAACCTCAGCGCTCCATCACGCCGGGGCAGGCGGTCGTCTTCTACGACGGAGATGTGGTGGTGGGCGGAGGGTGGATCAAGTAGATCGCCGATTGAAGACTGTCAATTGCCGATTGGGCGAGCTTCGGAAGTGGTGCCGCGGCAAGTCGACCGAAAGAACGATTATTCCAGCCGTCCCCGTACCCTGGGGGTCGTACACCGACAATCACCATTTCATCATTGGCAGCGGAGACCACGGGGCCTGCTTGAACCGCTTCCAGGCGAAGTGCAGGAGCCGCCGGTGGAAGCCCTCGTAGGGAAACTGCCTGCGCGCGGCCGCCACGTGCTTTGCGGACACGCCGAAGCCGGCGATGCGCGTGACGTCGGTCCAGTCGGCACGCCGGAAGCAATCAACCAGTGCACCGCGCCCTCGCGCCGGGGTGATCTTGTGATGAAAGACGATGGCCGCCTCAACCTCCGCCGTCCATTCCGGGCGCCCGGTCTCCCTAAGGTACTCGCGGGCCAGCAGGCAGGAAGGCCCGATGTAGTCAAATGTCCCCGCTGTCCAGATGCCGAGGTCGTGAAAGGCGGCGACGATCGAGGCGCGCTGTATCTGCTCCGGCGAATCCATCTCCGCATGCCGCAGCAGGGTGCAGCAGTGCAGAAACACCCGCGACGCATGATTGCGATACGGGACGAGATCGTCCGCGAGGCGATATGAATGCGACTGCAGAATCGCCTCAATGAGTTGCAGCGCGCAACAGAGATCGTCTCGCCGGGCGACTCTTACGCCGGGATGCGGGTCCGATAGGTGCATGTTGCCGTTCGCTCTCCGCTAACAAGACTCGTACCATCTCTAACACATTGTTGTGCAATCTGGCTTCAAGAGGGTGCAAGCCACAGTGAGTCTTCTTTCGTCGTCGGATAAACACCGGCCGAACAGATTCAGAGCAGCCGGCAGGAAAAAAAGGCGCGGGTGGGGAACCCGCGCCACGAGGTCAGTGTGAAGAGCATTGCCAGGAGGTACTTCTCAGTACGCCTTCTCGTGTGTATGGCGCTACTGTATATCTTCATTTGGCAGGAAGCGCTGAATAATCCGCCAATCCTGCATTCTTGGCCCAAATTGGGCCTCCGTGCGACTAACGGGCAGGCAGGTGAGGGCGGTCATTTCGGGAATCTCCGCGTCTGCGGGTGCTACAGGCCAAGGCCGGTTCTCGCGGTGGTTGCAGCGCCCGCAAGCCGGATGCTAATCTCGTACCGCTGAGCGGGAGTAACTTGAGCCGCTTTGCGGGCGTGATCCCGCTAAGCGGGAGGGAGCCCGCAGGCGAAACCCTGAGCGCAGCGAAGGGTCTGTTTGGCGGGCGTACGAACCCGCCGCCGAAATCCTGATCCCGCAAGGCGGGAGAAGGATCTGTATTGAGCGGGAGTAACTCAGTGGTAGAGTCACGGCTTCCCAAGCCGTTGGTCGCGGGTTCGATCCCCGTCTCCCGCTCCATTCCTTTTCTTCCCTGAAGACATAACAAACGGGCAGCCATTGAAGCTGCCCGCTGTGCCCGGTGCGATGCTCAGTGCCGGACGGTGGTATGCCCCACGGTCACGCCCAGCTTGTGCAGCCGGTCGCGCGCCTGCAGAGCTTCGGGGGACTTCGGATAGCGTCCGATGAGCGCATTCAGTTCGCGGATGCCGGCCTCACGCTGGCCAAGCTCCAACAGGGCGTAGCCCTTCTTAAGCTGAGCCGAGGCCGCCTTGTTGCCGCCGGGGAACTGCTCCAGCACCTTGTCGTAATCCGCGACGGCGGCCTCGAAGTTGCCCTGGCGGTATTCGATGTCTGCTATGTAGTACTGCGCGTTGCCCGCCAGGTCGGTGGTGGAGTAGTACTTCATGTAGTCGCCGAACTGCTGCATCGCGAGGTCGTAGCGCCCGGCGGTGTAGTCGCGCAGCGCGTTGTCATACAGTGTGCCCGGCGGTGGCGCCTGCCCGGCGGGAGCGGTCGCCGGCGGTGCGGTCAGGTTCTGCTGCTGGTTCTGCATGTCCTCCAGCTGCTTGTTGACGCGCGCCAGCCTCGCCTTGAGTTCGTCAATGGAGTCGTTCAGCGACTGCACCTGGCTTGAGACCTGGTCGATCTTCTGCAACGAGTCCAAATTCTGCTGCTGCAGGGTCTTCTGCATGGCCTGTACAGCCACGGTGAGCCTGTTGACGTTGTCGGTGTCCTGCTCGATGAGGTTGCGCATCACGCCCATGCGCTCGTCGAACGACTGCTGCATGCGGGCCATGTTGTCGGCAAGCTGCTGCACCTGCGTCTGCAGTTGCACCATCTCCTTGCTGACGGGGAAGGCGGGCGTGGTGGTGCCCAACAGCAGGGTGGTCAGGGTGAGGATTGCGAAGAATCTCTGGAATCTCATAATCGTGTCAGTCCGATGCGCACCAGGGGCCCGGCCGACTTCGGCGTGCCGCCACGATGCGTGATTTTCAAAACTTGGCGCCCAACCCCCGGAGCGCCGCTGTGAGCGCCCCGAGGGGATGTAAAGCGTCCTAGCGCTGACCGAAGACGAAGTGCGCGCGCCGGTTAAGCTGCCAGCAGGCCTCCGTGCTCTCCGTACAGAACGGCTTCTCCTTGCCGTAGCTGATGGTCTTGATCTGGTGGGTGGATACGCCGGCAGCGATCAGGGCACTCTTGACCGCGTTAGCGCGATTATCTCCCAGCGCGATGTTGTAGTCCGTTGAGCCGCGTTCATCACAATGGCCCTGGATGGTAAATGCGATCTCAGGATGCTGGTGCAGGAATGCGGCATCAGCAGTCACCGCGGCCTGGTCACCGGGCCGCAGGTCGTACTTGTCATAGTCGAAGTAGATGTCGCGGATGTTCTGCGCGAAGAGGTCCTCGGCGGAGACCTTCTTCTCCACCGGCGTAGGCGGCTGGGTGACGGTGACGCGCGCACTGGCTTCGGCGCCGCCGCCCGGTCCCTTGGCGGACAGGTGGTAGGTGGTGGTGGCGTCGGGGGTCACGCGGCGGCTGCCGTTTGGATCCACAGCGCCAATGCCATCAATGCTGACGTCGGTTGCATTCCGCGTGGTCCACGTCAGCGTGGAACCCTGCCCTAGCTGCACCGTCTCCGGACTGGCCGAGAGCGTGGCCGTGGGTTGCGGCGGCGGGGGCGGAACTGCGGGAGTCACCGGAGCCGGCTTCTTGCCGCAGGCGGCGAACGCCAGCAGCAGCGAAATAGTAAGCACAAACAGGGCGTACTTCATCCAACGATGATTCACCTAAACCTCCATGGCGAGAACACTCGCATTGCAGTTGCTGCCTGCATGACTGCTGATTGCGTCTGTCGCTCGAGACTACATTCGTTCGCAGATCCCGGTGTTGTTCTTCCTGACGACTATTTCCAACTCCAATTCGGTTGCGTGTTAGCGCCGGCGGAAGTTAACTTGTGCTGGTGACTACCGTCAGCCAGCATGGTCCAGATCTGTTCTCCTCCGGCGCGACTTGATTGGAATACTATATGCCGTCCATCGGGTGACCAGGACGGAAAATCATTGCGTCCGCCGTCATGCGTTAGTTGCACCCACTGGTGGCTTGCGATGTCCATTATATAAATGTCCTGCGCGCCCGGCGCACCCGGACCGTAATGGCGGATCCAGGCGAAGGCAAGAAACTGCCCGTTCGGCGACCACGCGGGCGAGACTGCGTAACCCTCGTCGGTGAGGCGCTGCACGTTGGTGCCGTCGGTATCCATCACGTAGATCTGGGGCAGGCCGGTGCGTCCGCTGACCCAGGCGATCTGCGCGTTGGTCTTGGGATTCCACACCGGCGAGACGTCCGGGCCGTGGTAGGCGGTCAGGCGCTTCAGGTTCGAGCCACTGGCGTCGCAGCTGTAGATCTCCGGGTCGCCCGTGCGCGATGAGGAGAGCGCCAGCCTGGTGCCGTCCGATGACCACGCGGGCGACAGATTGCTGCCGCCGAATACAGGGAAGGACACCATCCGGCTCAATTCGAGCGAGTACATCATGACCTCGGGCCCACCCTTAGCGAACGAGGTGAAGGCCACACGTGAGCCGTCCGGAGAGACCCGCGGCGAAAGCGAGATTGAACCGAGGTGCGTGACCTGGTGCTGGTTAGCGCCATCATAGTCCATTGTCCAGACTTCTTTGTTCCCGCTGCGGTTGCTGATGAAGAACAAGTTGCTCTCGGCGATGCCCGCGACGCCTCCGCCCAGGCGGAAGATGATCTCGTCGGCAAAGCGGTGGGCCATCAGGCGCGCATTTTCGTCGCTGGCGGCTTCGCGATACTGCTTGGCCAGAACCTGCGGCGTCTGCTGGTTGCGCACATCGAAGAGCCAGCCCTGCATGGCGAGAGAGCCGCCAGCGGAGGTCAAGTTGCCGAAGGCGACCATGACGGCATTGGGCGGTGGATTGCCCCACGCCGGCAGGCGAATGTCGCCCGGCTGGCCGAAGTTGCCCAGCGGATAGAAGCTCTTGGAGACCATTTCAAAGATGCCCGCCTCGGCAAGGTCGTTCCACAGAATGGTGTTGAAGGTGTTCTGCATGGCCTGCAGCTGCGCGTCCGCACCGGGCGCCTGGAATTCGGGCACGGCGATGCGGATCTTCTCCATGCCGATACCGGTGCCGGTACGGATCCAGTCCGTTTGGCCGAAGCAGGGAACTGCGCTCAGTGCTGTGACGATTGCAACTGTGAGAAAAAACCTCTTAGTCATCATTCCGAAAAAAATCATCCGTCGCCGCTCCTGTGCTTGCACGACGCTCTCAGCGTCGCAGGTCGAACCAGAATTCCACGGATACCTTGCTGCCCGAGTAGTCGCCGGGCAGCGGGCCGAAGGTGTCAATGCGCTGCAAAGCCCGCAGCGCCGATTGATCGAGCGAGGGAATGCCGCTCGACTGCTCGATGCGGATGTTTGCGGGCGCTCCCGAACGCATGATCTCAAAATATATATATGTCCGCTGTGAGGTGCTGGCGTTGCGATCCACTTCGTACTTCAGCCAGTTCTCCTGCACCTTGCGCCGGACGGTGTCCACATACCAGGCGTAGCGGCTGCCGAAGTCTCCGCTGCCGCCGGTGAAGCCGAGACCTCCCTTGGCGATGCCGGCATTAAATGTGCCATAGGGGCCGCTGATGGGGCCGCCTTCGCCGAAGGGAATGCGGTTGTCCTCAAGCACGGCCACCTGGCGGGGCTGCGGTTTCGTCGGCGTCACGGCGCGTTGGCGCTGCTTGAGCGTTGACTGCTTGTCGGGGATGAGGATGGCATCCGGCGACTTCTCTTCCGGCTTCGGCTCCGACTGTGAGAGGCCCCTGCTTTCAACGGCCAGAACGTTCTCTCCCTGCGGATTCGCCGGCAGGGGAATGGAGCTGACGAGAGTGGCACTCATGGCGTCGCCGCTGCCATTGTCGCTGCCGCCCCAGGTGTCGCCGCGGATGTTGCCCAAGATGGCGGGAAGGAACAGCACGGAAGCCGCCAGCAGCCCGTGCAGCGCCACGGACGCGAAGAAGCCGCCGCGCAGCGGGTCCTTGGTCTCGAAGATGTCAGCGTGAATTGCCATGCTCGTTCAGCGGCTGCGTTACGATGCTTACGTTCGTGATGCCCGTCTGCTTGACCGCATCCATCACGGTGGCGAATGCGCCGAACGGCACATTCTCATCGGAGCGGATGAAGATGCTCTGGCCGCGGGGATCGCGGATCTTCTCGCGGATCTTCTCGCCGATCTGGTGAATGTTCACAGGCTCGTTGCCAAGGTAGACGCGCTGGTCGCGGTCAATGGTGATGACCAGCCGCTCTTCCGTGATCTCCTTCACCGTGCGCGTCCTGGGAACATCCACTTCAATGCCCGACTGCAGGATGGGCGCTGTCACCATGAACATGATGAGCAGCACCAGCACCACGTCCACGAACGGCGTCACGTTGATGTCGGCGAGCGAGGTCTGGGTGCGTCCCTGCTGATTGGTGAAGGCCATGGCTAATCGCCCTGCCCGGCTGGTGCCCGGCTGAGGTTGCTGTGTTCCACGCTGCGTTCGATGGTGTTCAGTATCTCCAGGCTGAAGTCGTCCATCCGCGCGCCGAACTGCCGGATCTCCTGGAGGAAGAAGTTATAAGCAACGACCGCCGGAATGGCGGCGAAGAGCCCGGCGGCGGTCGTGACCAGCGCCTCGGAGATGCCGGGGGCCACGGCGCGCAGCGAAGCTCCGCTGGCGTTCCCCAGTCCGCTGAAGGCATCAATGATGCCCCAGACTGTGCCGAAGAGGCCTACGAACGGCGAGACCGAGCCGGTGGTAGCGAGCCAGGGCAGGCGCGACTCCAGGCGCGTCAGCTCTTCGCTTGCCGCGATCTGAGTGGCGCGCTGCACCGCGGCCACGCGCGGCGCGCCGGGCTGCCGCCGCAGTTCCTCCACCGCGCCCTCGAACACCGGCACCAATGGGCTGGGCTTGAACTGCGCGGCCACCGCCGCCACATCCTGCATCTTCTGCGCCCTGCGGAACGCCCGCACGAAGCGCGCGCTCTGCACGCGGGCGCGGCGGAAGCGTCCCCACTTGGAGGCGATGATTGTCCAGGAAAACAGGCTGAGCAGCAGCAGCACGACCAGCACGGCCTTGGCGACCAGACCGGTCTGGTTGATCAGGTCGGTGATCTCGTTGCCGATCACAAGAGCGAGCAATCCAGTAGAAACCATTTCTCTCTCAATCAGCCGTCAGACGGCGCGCCGATTCAGTACGTTTGGCTGCTCAATTATAGCCACCCGCACGCGCCCAAAGCTCGAAATGAAGCGCACTCGTCAACAGGCGACGACCTTCGCTGCGCCCGGTGGCTGCCGCCGGCCAGGACTCGACTTGCGTTCCGCTGAGGCTGTACACTGGCCGGGTTTGTTGCCCAATCTTCCAAACTTGAAGAGCTGACATGAAAACACGTTTGCTGATTCTGTCCGTCATTCTGATGGTCACCCTTGCCGCCGCCCAGACCGCGCCTGCCGCATCGCCGCAGGCCAAGCCTGCGGACAAGAAACCGCTGCAGTCGTTGCCCTACACGCCGAGCCTTGACGTGAATTCCATGGACACCACCACCGACCCGTGCGTGGATTTCTACCAGTACACCTGCGGCGGCTGGATGAAGAACAACCCCATTCCACCGGACCAGACCTCGTGGAGCGTCTACGGCAAGCTCGCCAATGAGAACCAGCAGTTCCTCTGGGGCATTCTGGAAGACCTCGGAAAACCGGGAGTGGCGCGCACGCCGGTGCAGCAGAAGATCGGCGATCTGTTCGCCTCCTGTATGGACGTGGCCGCGCTGGAAAAGTTGGGTGCCGTGCCGCTGAAGCCCACACTCGATTCGCTCGCGGCCATCAAGTCCACCTCCGGCCTGGTGAAATACCTCGCGGCGCGCAATACCGAGAGCTATTACTACGGCGGCCCGTTGTTCACCGCGGGCTCTGACCAGGACTTCGGCGACGCCTCGCAGATCATCGCCTCCGTGGGGGCCGGCGGCCTCGGTCTCCCCGACCGCGACTACTACTTCAAGACAGACGCCAAGTCGGTGGAGATCCGCAAGAAGTACGTGGAGCATGTGACCAACATGCTGGTGCTGTTGGGCGAGCCGAAGGAGAAGGCCGCGGCAGACGCACAGACCGTGCTGCGCATGGAGACCGACCTGGCGAACGCCACGCTGACGCGGGTGGAGAAGAGGGAACCCCACAACCTCTACCACAAGATGTCCCCGGCCGAACTCCAGCAGTTGATGCCCGACTTCAACTGGAAGGAGTACTTCGCCGACTCGGGCTTCGCCGATGTCCAGACCCTTAATCTTGATCAGCCGAAGTTCTTCGCCCAGGTCGAGAAGATGCTCAAGACGGAGAATCTCGACGACTGGAAGGTCTATCTCCGCTGGTTCCTGGTGCACGGACGGGCGCGCTACCTCTCCCATGCTTTCGTCGAGGAGAACTTCAACTTTTACAGCAAGTACCTGCGTGGCGCGCAGGAGCTGCCGCCGCGCTGGAAGACCTGCGTGAGCTACGTGGACCACAACCTGGGCGAGGCGCTGGGCGAGGAGTTCGTACGCCGCACCTTCACTGCGGATACCCGTCAGCGAACTCTGAAGATGACGGAGCAGATCGAACAAGCCATGGCCGACGAGATCCGCCAGCTCCCCTGGATGAGCGATGCCACCAAGCAGGAGGCGCTGAAGAAGCTGGACGGCATCCGCAACAAGATCGGCTACCCGGCCAAGTGGCGCGACTACAGCGCGGTCACCATCGAGCGGGATGATTTCCTCGGCAACATTCTGCGGGCCGTTCGGTTCGAGA
>Ga0209777_10001379_pt1 | contig 35475 bp, 45 predicted proteins | sample FrelakmetHBP12HB_FD_187147 | JGI IMG/M metagenome (GOLD analysis project Ga0209777, IMG submission 187147) | Freshwater lake sediment microbial communities from the University of Notre Dame, USA, for methane emissions studies -HBP12 HB (SPAdes)... | ecosystem: Environmental > Aquatic >...
CAGATATATTCTGGGGGAAGGTTTACAGTAACTTCGGAAGCACGATTTACACGCACGGAATATCAGCGACCTACAAGTCGTGGATAGATGACGATGCGTATCTCGTGGACGATAACTTTGCCGTGCAAAATCTCCGATATGACGAGTTTTTAATCAAATGCGTTATGACGAGAGCGACGAGGGACGACCGCTTTGTAACATCGGGGCTTCTGAACATCGGGGATACGATTGCAGTTTTAGAGGGCGGAATGGTCTGCAAGGTTAGGGATGTGATTGTTATCGATGACCCAGGGGGTCTTACGCTACCGGAACATTGGGATGTGATTGGCGTAGACCACATTAAATCTCGGGATACCGTTGTCGCGTGGAGGTTGGCGTTAAAGAAAAAGCCGAAGACATTCGAGAGTTACGACCAACCACCGATACCCATACCGTGAGGGAAACTATGCGATTTGGCGTTAAGTTGTATGGCAAGGCTGAAACAATCGAGCGATTAAGGAAGATGGCAGACAGCACACCGTCGGGTCGCGTAATTGTATTCAACGAAGTGCCGTATGCAAAATATGTAGAATTCGGGACAATGCCGCATCCAATCGACCCGAGAACCAAATCGATATTGCGATGGGAAAGCAGTATTACATGGGGCGGGACAATCACCAAGGGCGCCCGGAAAGGGGAAGCCGTGACACGACAGGCTAAAAACATTCATTGGGCGCATCACGTCGAGCATCCCGGAACCGAGCCGAACCCGTTCATGCGAACGGCGCTGTGGTATTCAGAGGATTTTATCAGAGAGACAATTCAGCAAATCCGCATGGGCGAAATCGACAGTGCAACCGGGTTGAACCTGATTGGCGACCATGTTTCAAATTTAGCAAAAGAACTCTGCCCGTATAAGACAGGAAACCTTCGCAGATTTATCATGTGGGAGGTAGACGCTTGACGGGATTTCAACGAGCAAGAACGGAAACCATGTACAACTTACTTTTCCTGCTCCGGGGCTTTTTAGACGACCCTGCATTACAACAAGTCAACCAAAAACCCCGGTCTAATTGGATATATCCCGACTTCCCGAGACGGGATGCGAGAATGCCGAGGATATCGATAAAAAGACTTCCGGGCGCGAAGGTCACGGAATACGCAACGGGTAACAAGACATGGCTCTTTCAATTCCTTTACCAAATCGATATCTGGGTCAACATCAGAGATATTTTTAAATTCCCGAGTGATGAAGACGGAGGGACTTATCAATATCAGGGCGAAAAATTCAGGGAATACCTTGCAGACGAAGTGACCGGGGTCATCCTTGAACACCGGACAGAACTCCCGAGGATACCGCGAATATTAATTAAATCGCCGTCTCAACCGTTGAACACAGAACTCGATTTGGATATTTTACGCGAGTGCATGACAATCGAAGTTACCAAATACCATTCGAGCGTTCACACTTTTATGATATTAAAAGTCTGGAACGAGAAACACACATTTACATCGCCGACTTTAATCTACCCGCTCGACCAAGCCGATGTAAATATCGTTTGCGAAAGTCTCGACGAGATAACCGGAATTAAGGGCGGCGTTCCTTACACATTCATTCTGGGGACGGACTACGAGTTATACAGTGACTTTCAAATGCGCTGGAACGCAGACCCGGCGCATCACCCGGACAATGGGACAGTGTTTAAAGTCACCTATAAAATAGACAGGGGAAATTGAGAGAGTGATAAAAAATGACGACAGACCTACCGATAGCCGGATATGAAACATTCGGCGAGTATGTGATTGAAACCGGAGCGTGGGGCGACAAACCGACCAATCCCGTTTTTAAATGGTTCGGTGGAATAGACGATATTATCATTCGCCCGAAGGTCACGACGATGGAAGAGATACACCTTAAACAATGGGCATCGACGCACACGCGGCGAATAGATGCTCTTGTTACCGGGCTGAAGGAATTCGCCGTTGCCATAAACTACCGACCGCAGAAGAGGACGGACAGTTACGATTGGCTCAACCCGATGGCGTTAGTCATGGGGAACGCCGCCGGTGATGTCGATACCGTGCCGTCGTTTGTTTTGAACAGACAGACGAAAAACAATTACTTCGTGGTCGATGGATTGAGAGGGAACACCTTCAGGATGTCATGCAGCAAAGGCGAATTCGTCAATGCATCAATCGAAGCCCCAGGACACAAGATGTCAATCGCGCAATATCCGCTCGGAAGCGGTTCGCATGCGGTCGACCCGGGAACCGACCCGCTCACATGGAAGGACAGCGTAGTTGCTGTGGACGATAGCATAATCGACAATGTGCGCGAGTGGTCGATTGACTTCACGAACAACGTCAAGAGCGAAGCGAGGATACGCGAACTCGACCCCGATTACATGGCGTTCGCCAAGCCAATGATATTCAAGCCGACCGCAACATTAATGGTCGACTTTCTAGGGTTCGGGTTCTACGACGCGCTGATATCGGGGAGCGAGTTCCACTTCGATGTCATTCTCGACGGCAAGACCATCCGCATGATAGGAGCGAAGTTCGACGGACAGGTCGAATACAACACGAAGCCCGAGGACTTGATAGGCGAGAGACTTCCGATAAAAGCCAAGTATGTGACGATAATCTGAAGGTGTCGAAATGGACGCAAAAACAATCAAGGATGGCGATATATTCGAACTCGCCGGGGTCAAGCGAACGAAAGTCGCTTTTAAATTCGGTGGCTATTTCGACATCATGGGGTGGCTGATGCCCCAGACCATCGGAGAGGGCGACAAAATCGAGAAGGACACGAGTAAGATTATCAAGAAGATAAAATACAACCGTGAAATCGGCTTAATGCTCGTCAACGCGATAATCGAGCCGGAGATGACACCGAATGAATTCAACAACCTAACTCCGATGAAGGACGGTAAAATAGCGATGTCGCTATTCCTGAAGGCGAGCGACGAACTATCGACCATTCAGTTAGACGAGCAAAAAAAAATGAATTAATCGTTGCCGTCAAGAACGACGAAATATATCACCCCAAGAAGGCACTATACAATCTCTGCACGGCGTTTCAAAAACTGCCGTCGCAAATCAGGAAGGAAACCGCAAGGGACATGGTGGACTTCCAGATAATAATCGGGGTATTGACGAGACGGGAAAAACTGAAGAGACAGAAATACGAACGGGAATTAAAGGCGCTGATGAAAGATGGCGGATGACGCAGAACGATTGGAAATAGAAATTACTCTCGACGACCAAGCGAGCGAAGCCCTCCGAAATCTGGGGAAGATTATCGACGATACCGGGGACAAAGTCGATGCACTCGGGGGCGCGTCGACGAGAACGAACATCTCCAACATGGCGTTTTTACACGGACTTACATCGGTCGAACACGGAATACGAGGACTTGATACCGGACTGGCGCATTTCTTGGGAACAGACAATCAGGTTGTAAAATCAGTGCGCGACCTTGAAAACGGGATGCGTCTGATAATAGCGCCGATGCAAATCTACAAAGGAATTACAACCATGCTCGACACCGAGAGTATTAAATTGGCGCTCACGAACGAAAGATTGATGTTAACCTTCGGGGGCTTGCTGTCGGCAGTCGGCGCGGTCATGGCGATTTACGGAGCGATGAATGCAAAGACCGATGAAGAGAAGACGCGATACTCCGCACTCGCGGGTGTTTTGATTGGTCTAACAGCGGCGCAATGGGCTTATGTCGCCGCGAAGTCATCCGCTTGGGTCGCGGAAACGCTCGGGGCTGCGGGACCCATTATAGTTGCCGCGATTGCCGGAATGGTCGCCGCGGTGTCCGGATTTGCTGCTACAAGGTTCATGGCAGAGGGCGGAATAATAACAAGACCAATCGTAGCGGGTGAAGCGGGACCCGAGGCAATTATCCCGTTGCCGTTGATGGCAAAGATGCTGGAAGGCGGCGGGAAAGGGGATACATATATCACGGTTCAGGGTAACGCAGACCGGCGCACCGTTGATGACATGAGGCGTATGCTCGACCGCAAGGACATGGAAGACCGGCTCCGGCACGGCGAGATGGTGGTGAAACCGGGATGAACAGAATACCTTGGGATATTCCGACACCTGAACATCCGTTACTGGCTCCGCCGTTGCCGAATGCCGAATATGTGCCTGTCGTTCGACAGTGCGGTTATTTCAAGGATTGCGAACGGTGTAAGAACCTACGACCGAAAACCTACATGAATTGCAGAGTGCGGAGAGGGTGAGATGAAGATTTACATATTGGAAGCCGCCGGATATATCGCTTGTGTGCCGACTGATATTAATCTCGATATCTACGACACCACCGGAGGATTAAGTCAACTCGGAAAACTGAAGGCGTACAACAATGCCGACCGTGTCTGGGTTATGACCGATGCACCGATTGGAGGTAGCGAAGCGCCTGTCGGTCATACGATACACGCTGTTGGTGGCACCGGGCAAGGAGTAGTTCATGCCGTCATATCGCCGAGCGAACCAATTCTCTATGTCGCCGGGACTGCAACGAAATGGATTACAATCTATTCGACGCAGGACGAAGATAACGGGCTTGATGTGAGAGTTGCCGAGAAGATTATCCCATTCAGAGCCGGGAATATATTCCAATTTTTAGAGAGGGTAAACCGTGTTTTTAATTACGGTGGAATAATTCACGCCGAAGAGAACAGCACGGACATCATAAACCAATTACGGGATTGGTATCATGCCGGCGCGGGACTGAAATCAGACACGCTTATCCTCGTGAATTCCGAGGGGTCGTTTACCGTGTTCATCCGCAATTTTTCATTCAAGCGAAAAGTCGGATGGCAAGCCGGGACTTACTCGCACATTCTCGAACTCGTTGAGGTCACATGACGGACAGACAGGTAATCTATTACGAGAGCAATCTACCCGTGCCTACTGATATTTCCGACGATGTCATGTCGTTTGCTTACACCGAAGAGTATAACACGCTTTGGTATGGCGAGATTGTTTTGAACAACAAAGATGGGAAATATTCAGACCAATATCAAGTTCCGCCGCTGATGACAATCTACAACGTGCCGAAACCCATGCACGATATCGAAATATTATTAGGTGGCACTCGCCGGTTCTACGGTTACATAGTTACAAAAGAACCCGACATCAAGGACGGGAAACTAACAATTAAAGCCGTCGGATATGAAGACATACTAACCTATCGTGTAATCCGATGCTGGGCGAGGGTATTCCTTAACAAAACGATTTACCAAATTCTTACTTCAGGGGATGCGAGGATAACCCGGCTCGTGAGTGACACCGGCGTCATGGACCCGGCGGGACCCGGATATGCCGCCGAACTGAACACCGGCGGGGTCGTTACGGATGCCAAGACGAATTTACTCATAACGAGATGCGCGATGCCGACGGGCGGTTATGTAATCGAAGGGCTGAAGATACTCGCCGATTTAATCGGCTATTGGTGGTATGTAAAAAAGACAATCCACGCGCCGCCTGCTTATCGGTCGATACTGACGCTCTACTTCAAACCAAAAGGAACATCTGTAACGGAATGGGTCGCGCAGAGGGGCGTTAACCTCGTTGATAATAAAATCATACCCACACAGAAATACAAAACCGACCGGGTCGTGGTCGAAGGCGATAAGACCCTGGGGATAGTGATGTCAGCCGGTGCGCCGGATGGAATAGGAATTAAAACATACTCGGAACAGTCGGATTTATTCAAGTCAACAGTCACCGCGCAGGAACGAGCGAATTATTTATTGAGTGTATTAAATCAGGATTGGTACGAGGGATATGTGGAAGTCACCACGCAAAACGATTGGACTTTCGACCCGAAGGTTGACGATGTTATTTATGTAAAAGACCCGCAGAACAAGATGGATAAAAAATTCAGGATATCGAAGGTCGAATGCAACGGTGACGATAGCGGGGTCGATTGGAGGATATACATCGAGAACAATCCACACACCTATGCGAAGACGATAAAAGAAATAAATTTACAAATAAAATCGCTCGACACATTCAGAACAGACCAAGCGGCAACCGATAGTTGCATACTTGGATTTGTCGACAGTGTCGGATTGTCTGACCGTGTGTATATCGATAATTCCCCGTATTATCTGGATTATAATCTCGCAAGCGGAACGATTACATTTGTGTGGCTCGAAGCGCAATTAATATCCCGGACAGGTCTAACACTCGACACATTTTTAAATTATAAATTATTCAGGATATCCGGTGCAGGAATTCCGACCGAGAGCGACACGCTTGTATTCTCGACGGCTTCGATTGGCAACACGACGTGTCAGGACACGCCCGGCAGTGGAACATGGACTTACAGAATATTTACCTATTTCACAAACGGGGCGAGCAGAGGCGGAGAACCGAAAAAAATCATAGTGCCATAGGGGAATGATAAAATGCAATTCCGGGACAGTGTCAGGGTAAAAGGCAGAATTGAAATATGGAAGCACGAGCCGACGAAGGATTACAGAACAGGCAATTTGATTTATTCCGCGCCGAACAATGCCGGTAGCGTTCTCAAACAACAGATGCTAAGACGGTTGATGAATTGCGTCCCCCCTGAAATTGCACGAGCGCCGGGACTGCCCGACCCGTTCCTTGACGGAGGGATACCCGTATCGTTTATTAATTACGGCGATAATGTCGCTGTTAAATCGAGAGTAAAAGCCGTGCGTCGCGTTGTGATGGATGACGACCAAAACCTGCGATTTGTGTCAACCCTTCGACCGGGCGAACTTGCCGATTGTAATTTAAACATATTCACGCTCGACGGTAGCGTTGGCTCTTCATTGGGAAATATCGACAGTGCATTATTGTATTCAACTGGTAATGACACGCTGTTAAACAACATTCCCGTCGCGTATGTGACATCACCGACCTTTATGTATCTGATAGGCTCCGCCGACCCGTCGGGATTTAATCAGCAATTATTTACACCGTCGCGGCAGTATGACCCCGAAGATGAAAACGATACCCCGGTCAATCTGGGAGATTATCGCATCGTGCGTAAGGTCGCTGATGGCAAGTGGTATATCAAATACGAGACGGGAGGGGTCACCCCGGCGAATGGTTCGGGGATGACGCTCTGCACAAACAACCAACACAAGAACAACGGGGGCGCGGGCGAGTTCGCAATCGCGTATGTGAACCCGACGATATCGTGGACGAACATTTACGCCCTGTCGGTCGCATGGGTCTTGAGCATTCTATAAAGTAATCGACTGACCGCTACGAAGTTTATTTATTCTCTCGCGGTCGATTTGGTGATGCCTGATTGCTCTAAAAATCCTACATTTAATATTGTTACAGGTGTAAGAAGATAACGCGCTGTTGTGGTCTACTTTCTTTAAAAATTTATAACAGTCCCGACATGAAGCCGGGACATAAGAGAGGTCGCGCCAACGGATGACCTGTTCGTTCATGCGAAGATTTTCCTGTTTATTTTCTGGATTTCCTTCGCCATATTTTCGTATGAAATCTCGCCGTCGGTTACCTTCATCTTCTCTTTAAGCCACTTGTCGCGGTCGGCGATATCCATGCCTTTTGCCTTGTCGATGCTTTCCTTCGTTGTGCGGACCCGGATGTGTGCAGTCTGGAACGAGACTATAATCCGCGTCTCGCTCGATGTCTCGACATCCTCGACATCGATTGCACCGCCGCGAAGGTCGTGCTGTTTAACCTTCGTGTCCTTCTTGGCTTCCGGCGTGGTCGACTTCGGGGGCGACGTCGCGGCTGGGGTCATGGTCGCCTTGGGTGGCTTCTGTTCCTTCGGCTTTCCCGGCGCTTTCGCTTTGGGTGGTTTTACTTCTGTCGTTTCCTTCACTCTCCTTATTGTCAGGCTGTCGGCTTTTCCATATCAACCAACAGGGATGACAGCGAACAATATTGTTATCGATGTGTGAACGAGTAGGCTTACCGCAGTCGTTACATTTGCCGTCTTTGTAATATGTCTTGCCTGTATCTTTGTAGGCGTATTTCGTTGGGATTTTACAATTCGGCTGAGTTGAGAAATAGAACAGCATGGTTATCCCCTTCTCTTCAGGACGATGCTCGTATCGTTGGCTTTGTATTCGAGAACAGTATTGCGTTTCCAGCCCAACCGTTTTAGGTCGAACTTCGAGAATATAATGCCAAGGGCATTTCCGATGGGACGCAACCGGATTAAGACCCGGTCATCTTTCCCTTTTTTCACAATTCGCTTCAACCGCATGGTCGGGTGAATGGACGGAGTGCTACATAAAGTTTTTGGTAGTTATAACTGCGAGTTATAACTACGGGAACGTTTATAAATACGGGCGTCATACTCCCTGCTATAATAGGAGCGTGTGAAAAATGAAAACACAGATGGAAAGCATTATACCCGTGCCGGGGGCAAATTCGGCGGTTTTTGAAGAGCAGAAGATGAACAACATAAACGCCCTGATGAAGACGCTCGGCGAAATCAAGAACAACAGCCGGGATATCATTCTCGAACAGGGACAGACCGAAGCCGTGCTCGGTGGCTCGGATGTCATGCTGAAGGTCGAAGGGAACAATTTCAAAATATCCCGCTGGGCGTGGCAACAGATATCCGGCAAACTCGATGTGCCGATAAAATATATCGAGAAGATGAAGGCGACCGGACACGCGAAATTACTTGCCGAGAATGTCAATGCGTGGCTGACCTACGAGCAGTCCGACAAGAGACTTATCAGGACGACCGGGCAAGAGGTAAGGGCGTTTTTGTCGTCGCGGTATAAGGTTATCGACAATTTCGATGTCGCCTTGATGACGCTCTCGGAAGCGAAGGCGCGGGGCGCGGTGTTCGATGAAGCGACGCTGACGGATAGAACGCTCTACATGAGGGCGTTAAATCTCAACACGGAGTACCACATCGTCGGTGACAAATTCTACGGTGGGGTGCATATCCGCAACAGTGATGTCGGGGCGGCGTCGGTGACAATCTCGCCGTTCCTCTTCAGGATAGCATGCCGGAATGGGATGCTCTACACGAAAGCATTAAGACAAATCCATCTCGGAGCAGACCATGAAATAGGATTATTGAGCGCCGAAACCATCGAGAAGGAAGCCGAGAGCATATTCCTGAAGAGCCGCGATATCGTGAGGGCGTCGCTGACCGAGGGCGTGATTTCGGAATTCAAGACAGATATCGAGAAGACCCTGGCGATAAAACTAACAGACGTGCCCGGCACGGTTGCGAAGGTCGTTAAAACCTACGACCTGCCGAAGACGATGGAAGAGAGTTTATTAAAATCTCTTCTCGAAGACCCGACGCAGACCACCGAGCAGAAGGGCAGTCTTTACGGCGTGGTGAATGCACTTACATCGGTCGCGCAGAATGTCGATGCCGATATGACCTATGAATTGCAGAAGGTCGCCGGGGAAATAGTCGCAGACGCAGGGGATTTCGCATAATCCCCTTTTTATTTTTTATCTCGAATAAGGACGGTGAGAATGACTATGCAGAATTCATGTGGACACGAGAGCAACACCGGATATCCTACCAACGACGGTAGGGATTTATGTCCGGCGTGTTGGAATAGATATCAGCAAGAGAAGAGAAGGCAACGGGCTTTAAGGGGCAACCCGGATGGGCGGTATTATGACACTGATTAACTGTCCTAAATGTGGCGAGAGTTATCCGCCCAATCCAGCCGGGATACTAACGCACCGATGCCGTCCCCAACATACAACAGAGCGCGAGATGGGGGATACGGTAACGGTCGAGCAAATCCGAGAAGCGCGATGGGGGACATTATGAAGCGCCGACGGCAGAAACGGGCGGAAAGAGTTATAACTTCAGAGAGCGATATCCCTGCCGGTGATGGAGCAATGCGAAAACTGGAACAGTTCGATACAATAACAGCGGAAAGTCTGAAGGGAAAACTCGTGCGATATGAAATGTCGCGCTGGGGAATGTGTCAGGGGTCATGCCGGGTGCCGTTGCCGAAGGACGAACTCGTACTTACTGCGAAAGGCAGGAAAGTAAAAAAGCCCACCACGCACGGCATAATCGTGAGAGGGGCATCCTTCGAGCGCGATACCGGCTGGAACTGGAAGGGCGAAATAGTCCGGCTCCCTGTGACGGCGATAGAATGTTACCGAGAGAGACGAAACGGGAAAGATATCCCTGTCGATTTGGAAGAGTGAATACATGGGCGAAATCTGGGTAACAGGTGAGAAGCAGAAGAGAATTACAATAAAGAGACTACGAGCCGAAGGGATGAAGAGGATACGGAGCGAGCGAATGTGCGCCGGTGGCATTTGGGACATCAGGATATTATACGAACTACCGGGGGCGAACTGATGGGCGAGCCGCGTATCCGGTATTGTATCGACAAGTGCGGGGCGCACACGAGAGGTAAGAAAAAAGATTTAATCCGGCATGGCTTCGATATCAACGATTGCCTCGTTTGCCCTTGGTGCGCCGAGAAGGAATACGAAGGTAACACCCTGGCAAAATTAATGACCGGACACGATAACAGAAGGGATTGGGTAAGGGGGAATATATAATTGCAGTCATCGATGGATGCGGTAAATTCTCGGGTGCTGTCCGTGAACAGCGTGGTTTTAGTCTACCATCACCTGCCCGAGATGCCGATACATCCATCGTGATACCTGACAGAAATAGGAGCGTGAAACCACGAAAGAAACAACAACGAAAAAAAGTGCCGACCCCGAAAGGGACTACGAGAGCGAAGCGGACACCTTGAACACGGAAATAAAGCAGACCGAGATAGCCATCCTTGAAAAACAGAAGGATGTCGCCGCCATTCAGGACGATATAAAACACCTGACTGTCGAACTCGAAACGCAGGTCTGCGCCGCGTTGAACGATGAAGGGAAAGCGAAATATTCCAACGAGAGCGCCCGAAAGAACGCGGTCGCTCTCTTGATGAAGGACGACAAAGTGCTCCGCGAGAAAAACCAAAAACTATCGACTTATGCGACGTCGATAGAACTTGACAAAATCGAGGACGGATATCTGCACAGAAGGTTTCAAATCCTGCTGTGCGTGATGAAGATATCCGCGTCGAAGGGGGGCTTACAGTGACCGGAGAACCGAGCGAATATGTGTGCGTGTCGAAGGATGAAGAGCGACAGAAGACAATGAGGGGCTTGCTCGATGTGTATGTGAAATTACACAACTCGAACATGCCCGACGCGGTCGAGCATTTCATCCACGACCACCCGGAATACACCGGGCGGCTTCTCGGGGAGCAGATGTTCATCCTCGGGCAGGTCATGGGCGCGAACACGGGCGTATCGATTGACGTAATGCTTCTCGGGTCAAGGGTCGAAAAACTGGAAACCGTTATCGCATCGACACTGAACAAGGAAGCCGAGAAGCCCGGCGTATGTGTCTGTGGTCATCCATTCGACGACCATAACGGTAGAGGGAAATGTAGCAAGTGCGAATGTCACCCGACGAACACGGAGGGGATGACCGATGACAAGCGATGAAGAGAAGGGCGCGAGGTTGGCGTATGCTCACGCACTCGCCAAGGAAACAGTCATGCTCTACCGGATAGTGAAATCAGAGGACCCGGTAATCGAAACCGAAGTCGGGAGCGAAGCGTTATTGCAGATGTGCGATGCGTGTATCGGAATAGCCAACAAAGAGGTCAGGATTGACCGGAGATACGCACCGTCACCGCCTCCCCCGGCGAATGCAGAGCAGAAGGGCGAGAAGACCGCCCCGGGCGTTCCCGCATCCATCCCCCCAGCCCAGACACCGAAGGCTACCGCACCTGAAAGCAAGGCGCAGACGCAGGGAAGCAATCAGCCGCCGGGGGGTATGAAGACACCCACCCAGCCGCAAACGGCTCCTAATCAAGCGGAAGGGCTGCCGGCTGGATATCCCGACACACTCCCATGTCCGAACTGTGGCAAGAGATTGAGAGGTAAGCCGTCGAAATATCCGAACACGCCGCCTTATTATCGCTGTGCCACCTGCAAGGTCTACGCCAAGATACCGAAGCAGGGCTGATGGGGGTCGCACTATGGCGAGATTGACACCGCCGTTTATGGTATTTGTTGGAGAGGAAGCCGTCTGCAAAATCGACAGAGCAGTTTGCCATGAGGTCGATTGCCGCGAGTGCTCGAAATCCGACGAATATCAGGATACCGGCAGGGGGCGCGAATGAAGACCATCGAACAGGTCTACATGCCCAGGACAGCGAACTTTCAGGCGTGGATAGACAAGAGTAAAACCACTCTGTCGGAATGGTGCGTACCGTTTCCGTCGAAGAGGATAACAGGGCGGTTTTACAATATTTTTATCGATATGGAAACATACCTGATGCGCTGTATGTGTCCTGCATTCGCGGGTGGATTTGACGAACAGGGCAGAGTTATCCCGGCGCTCGGAATTTGCTCCCATGTAAAAAAGTTACAATGGGTTTGCGAATTAAAAGACAATCCGAACTGGGTCTCGCTCGAAGCGAGGTTATCGATTAGTGACGAGTGGATAGACGCGAGCATGAAGCGCATCCTCGATTTGATGGCTGAAAAGCCGATGACCTGTGACGAGTGCGAAGTCGTTACGGGGTTAATACATCAGACATGCTCGCCGATAATCCTGCGATTAGTGAAAGCGGGCTGGCTCGAACCATCAGGGGACAGACGGAAAACGAGAAGAGGACGAAGCGCGATAGTGTGGCAGGTGACATAATGAGTGGATTTATCCCGACAAGCATCTGTAAAATCTGCGGAAATGTCGATGCAGGAAATCCGTGCCATCATTGCAGAGATATCGAGGACGAAATCGCCGGACAACCGACACCGTGCGATATGTGCAGTGACGAGAATTGCGACGAATGCCCAGAAGCCGGTAACATGGAGGAATATTAATATGGTTGGAAAAATGGATATCGTGACAATAAAAGTAGAATTGGACGCGGTGAGAATGCACACCGCACACGCAATCAACTTGGAACTCGACGAACGAAAGGCGCACATCGACGAGGTCATGCGACAGGTTATCGAAACCTTCGACTTGGACGAATATGTAAAAAAGATTACCGGGGAAATAATGAAGGCGAGATTAGAGCAACATATTCGTTGGAAAATCGATAAATACATGGGTGATACCATCGGGAGATTAGAAACGGCGATGAAAAAATTTACCGATGAAGAGCGCAAACCGACCCCTATCCTGAAGGATGACGAAGTTAAACCCTGTCCGAAATGCGGCAAGGAAATGGAGAACCACATCGAGAATGACGGAGAACGGACTTGGGTTCGTGGACGAAGTTGCGAGTGCGGTTATCGGGAAGGCGACCTTTAATCTTTCAAGGATGGGGAAGAGCGTAACCATCGACCGTGATGCCCTTATCGCTCCGGGGCAAATCCGATTTTTCTTTCCCGCGGTCGAAGACGCATATCTCCCCCACCCCACTTTTTCTTATGCGTTTTTATCAAGTCTCTTTTATTAAAACTTGTGTATGTATGGAGGTAGGTATGGAGGTATCGTTCGCAACGTCCTTACTTACTTACTTCTACAAGAAATACAGGGGCGGGGCTGGGGGTCTAATCTGGCTTTATAGGTGTCTCTTTATACCCACGGGGTTACAAAGGGCTTGGCGGGGCGTTTCCGTGCGTGTGGCGTCAATCCTGCGGGGTCGTTCTGGGGGGTCGATTGTCCGGTATTAGTCTGTGGGACCAACCCGCCGGAACGGTCTGGGGTATCTGTCTGGGGTAACACTATGGAGGGAACACTACGCGGTATCGATATGCGGGATGACTATGCGGTAGTGATATGCGGGACTGTTGAAATGATTAAAAATGTTTAAATAGGGTTATTGTATTCTGGGGCGTGGTGTAGAACCATGCCCGAAAACCTGACAAGAAGGGATTACTCGCCGATTGCAGTATCGACGAGAACCAAGAAGGATTTTATATCGCTGGGACGAATGAACGACACGCACGAAAGCCTACTGTGCCGCCTTGTAAAATTAGGGCGTAAATATAAGACAGAACTCGACAAGATGGAAACCAGTTAAGGAACTCTCGGGCATTGGTTCTATGACGGGAGGGATGGGGCTTGTCTGATATCCATCTTTATATCAAAAAGCATATTCAGGATTGGGTCGATAGACGAAGCGGTAAGGGCAACGCCGTCGATATCGCAGGGATTTTTGAACGCGCATTAATCAAGGAAATGGAAGCCGACCCCGACGAAATCGAGTTAAAAATAGCATTGCTCGATGTCGAACGGCAGAAACTTATCGAGATGAAAACCGAACACGACAAGGTAAAAATCGAGAGAGAAGTGCAGGAAAAAAAGCGCACTGAAATCCTGAAGACCGTCGCCGTGAACGAGCAGAAGACGCGAAATCAGAACATCGCAAAAAGAACGGAAACGCTTTTTATCGACGCTATCCGTTACGGGAAGATGAAGGAAGCCGAGGTCTACTACGCACGACTAACGGACATGGATATTTCTTTAAATCTCGACGGGCTGGGTGACATTGTAAAAAAGAGCGTGACTGACTTTATCGAGAGCAGGGGGAAGGTTCATGCGTGAAGACAGCAAATCCTATGTCATGGCAGAGCGCAATCAGAACCGACAGGCAATCAGAATGGGCAACCGTTCCGGCTCCCATGAGAATTGCATCAGGATTGGCGCGAACGAAACACCGGCTCATGCTCTTGCGAAGTATCTCATTGCTTCGGATTTAATCAGGCAAGGCGTATCTATTCTCACCGAGGCGATATTCGAGAACACTTACAAAGGGGAAAGCGGCAGACCCGATATCTTCGTGCTTGATGACGGCAGAATAATCGAAATCATGGAAACCGAAACGCTGTCTAACTGCTCAGAGAAGGTATGCAAATACCCCGCGAGATATCAGAGCGACATCGAGGCGAAAGACGCATCGACAGTAATCCGAGAATATCACGAGCGAATAAAACAATGGGGGCGCATAGAGTGATATCATTATCTCAACTTTTAAGTCTGCCCTGGACAGAGCAATTCGAGTATTGGAAAACCGAAATGGCTCATTGGGAATATTTTAAAATGCACATCGAAGAGACAAAGAAAAATTATCCTAACAACAACATGGAATGGTTGAGCGTTCCGACTTCAAAACACTTTAAGGATTTGAAAGATTTAAAGGTTAAATATTTGCTGAAATATCCCAGAGAAGATGACGGTAAATTATTACAGATGAACGAATTTATTAAACTCGAACTCTCGGAACAAATCGGGTTTATCATGCGTGAAAACCGGCGATGGTGTGACCTTCAGGAACACTATGATAAGGTCTATGCATGGCAACCGGGACTTTTAAAATGGCTGAAGCACCGGCTCGAAGAGAGGAACGAAGCACTCACGAGATTGGCGAAAGTGTGGTATGCCAAGAACGGCGATAAAGTCCGACAGAACTTTCCCGTCGGAATGAAACAATTAAAAGCGTATTCATCGGGGGCGAGTTTATGAAAAAATGCCCTGCTTGTGGAAGCAGTCGCGTTAAGAATTATCCGACCGGGATGTATTGCCGGAAATGTGGATACAAGAACGACCTCCGGACAAACACCGTCGAAACAATGAACTTCAGAACAGGGGGCTATTAATTGGTAAGCAATAAACAAAAGGGCGCGAACTTTGTAAATGAAGCGAAAAAACTATTTGAAAAATTCGGCTGGACTACATGGAAACCCGGGAACAAAGCGGTTTTTTACGCACCCGGCAAAGTATTCAGTCAGTCGCAGGACATCTTCGAGGTCGCGGATATCGAAGCAATAAAATTGGGAAGGAAGACGCACTACATACAGGTAACAACCGCGACACCCGACGATGAAACAACGAACGCCACGAAGAGACGGCATAAATTCGAGGGTCTACCGATGGACTATGCTTACCGTGTCCCTGTGGTCATGGCGAGGAAACACGGCGGCGGGTGGCGAATTTGGCTCATGGTCGACTTCATCGAGCATGACATGGAATGTCACAGTTGGATAGAACTGCCGGGGGAACATCTGAATGATTACCTCGCGCAGAATAAAGACCCGACAATGAAATTGGGGGGCTTCTGAAATGGTCGACAAGATGTTTAAGGTCGATGGAGTAAGAACCCCGACTTATAACCCATACACCGGCTGTATGCACGACTGCGTGTATTGCTACGCTCGGGATATCGTTTTAAATCTCCAACAGAGACAGATGCCGAAATATGCGAAGTGCGGATTTAAACCGACTTTCCATGTGCCCGACGTGCAGAAGGCAAAAACAACAAAATATTTCAAGCCGAATAAAACCTACTTCGTTTGCTCTCTCGGGGATATGTGGGGCGTCTGGGTGAGCGATGATTATATCGATGCAATTCTCGACGGGTGCGAGAAGGCAGACCAATCGACTACATTTTTATTTCTGACGAAAAACCCGCGCAGATACTTTGAATATTTCGAGACGCACCGCGAGAGGTTGAAACCGAATTATGTTTTGGGCGCGACTATTGAAAGCAACCGGGACTATATCGATGTAAGCAAGGCTCCCAGCACGATAGAAAGGTTTAAAGAAATGAAATGGCTTAAAATAAAATTCCCGAATTCACGACAGTTTTTATCTATCGAGCCTATTCTGGATTTCGATATTTCAATCTTTAACATGGAGGTTCGAGCGGTCGCCCCGGAATTCGTTTACATCGGTTATGACAATCACGAGCATCGATTGAAAGAGCCGTATGTCTGCAAGACCTACGACTTAATCAGGGCGATGCAGGTCTATACCGATGTGAGACAGAAGACAATTAGGGAACGGTGGTATTGAATGAAAAAAAGTAAATCAGACCCGAGTAAATTAAAAATCGAGCAAGTGCCAATCGACCAAATCAAGGCGTGGGAAGACAATCCGAAAGAGCACAACATCGAAGCAATCGACGCATCGATGGACGAATATGGAATTACAAAACCGATACTCGTCAACAAAAGAACAATGAAGATACTCGGGGGTCATGGACGGCTTGAGGTAATGAAGCGCCGGGGCTTGAAAACCGTTCCCGTTATATTCTTGGATATGTCAACTTCGAGAGCCAAACGGTATGCGGTAGTTGACAATGAGACAACGATATCCGGTGGCTGGAACGAACTCAAACTAGCCAATATAATCAGCGAATTAAAAGACGAAGGCGAAGATATAATGAACATGGGATTTAACCCGCCGGAAATCGCAGAGATATTGGAAAAAATAAAAATCCGTGCGCCCGAAGATGTCAACAAGACCCAGCCGGAGATTACATTCGCAACGGAGTTATTCGAGGCGCAGAACTACATAGTATTCGCGTTCAACAACGAACTCGATTATCTGACGATTACGGATTTTTTCAAGTTACCGAAACAAAAGGAACTCGACGATACACCGACCTATCAGCGCAGAGGGACAGGTCGCGTAATAGACGGGAAGGCTCTGCTAAAATTAATTAAAAAATAGGGGCGTGGAAAAATGGCAGAAGACGCGATAAAAAACCACTTCGACGAAACGCTACATCTCGAATTACTCCGACGCGAGCAGGACGAACAGAAAAAATACCGACGAGCGTTAAAGTCATTCGTCACTCATCTACGATAGGGGGAATTTCGATGCCTGTCACACTACATATAACCGGAATGAAGCCCATGCTGAAGACCTCGCTCGGAAATAATAAAGTTGAAATCACATACGACATTACCGCCGAGCCGCCGTTGTGGATGCGCGACCCCCGAGAGATATGCAATAAAGTTAAAAAATTACTGACGAAATTAATCTCCGATGGTCACAATATAATCGAGTGGCGCGTGAGCGTTGGCGAACCCGTGCGGATACGAACATTACGAACCTGTCGCGTGGACGAAGCCCCCGGCAAACATTGCGAAGTGTGCGAGTTCACGCCCGGATTACAGGACATGACGAACACGCACAACACATCGGAACACGAGACTTTTTTCGATGAATTGGGCGACCAATAGGGGGCAATCTATGAAGGGAATTATCGAATACACGGCGGACATCGATGTCCCGAACATCCCCGGCATCCCTGTCGTTCTATCAGGAACGAGCCAAGACTTTATGATAAAAATCGGCTTCAAGGGACGGATTTACAAATTCAAATATTCAGGATTTCGATGGGATGAAACTATCGACCTGAACACATTAGGCGTGGATGTGGTCGCATGAAGATAATAAGCCCAAGTTATCGAAGGGCAGGAAATGCTTCAATCGTTGACTATCTCGGGAAAGATGTCATACTCGCCGTCCACAAGTGCGAAGCAGAAGGATACCAAAAAGCGTATCCGAAAAATAAAATAATGAAACTGCCGGACAGTCTAAAAGGCAACATCTCGAAAGTCAGGAATTTTATAATGGACAACTGCACCGACAAGCATCTCGTGATGGCTGACGACGACCTGAAGTACGTCGCCTATTACGAAGATGGCAAACTCCATGTCGCCGAGCCGGAATATCTGAAAGCGTTTTTATCGAACGGCTTCCGGATGTGCGAAGAGGCTCACACGGTATTATGGGGGCTGAACATTCAAGCCGATTTAAGGTTCTACCGAGCGCGGACACCATTCAGTTTACTATGCCCCGTGTTGGGACCCTTCTCGTGTCATGTCCTCAATCATGCAATCCGATATGATACCCGGTTATGTCTGAAGGAAGACTACGATTTCTTTTTTACAAGTAATGCACCGATACCATCGGGTTCTGCGGTTCAACAAGTGGCACTACGCGGTTGACCATTTGACAACTCGCCCTGGTGGATGTGCGTCATACAGAACAATCGAGCGAGAGAAGGAACACGCCGCGCTACTTGTTAAGAAATGGGGGCGCGATGTAGTCAGGATAAACCACGACCGGAGCGTCAATCCTCGGGTCTATGTGCCGATTAATGGAGTATAGGGGGTATCTGAATATGCCAAAGTTTATTCACATGAGCAGACGGGCTTTCCGTGAGATTAGCGAGCAGATGGGAATACGAGACGGGCATCTACAAGACCTCGACGGGCTGAAGGTCTGTGTCCGGGCTTGGATGAAAGACGACGAGTTACTTGTCACGACAATGGAGTTGGCATAATGTCCGGGCAGTCAATCATGGAAATAATCAACGGCGCGAAGAGAGCGCCCGGCTCCCAGCCGTCCCCGACTGTAAAACGGAAATGGGTCTTAATCCGATTGGGAGGTTATTCGATTGTGAACCTAATCGAGCGAGCGAAGATGTCGGGATTTGTGGACGATGCTTTTTCAATGTTCTTGGCATACATTTTTCAAAAAGACCTTAAATATCATGGCGTACAAAAGAGCGACAGATTGATAATCAGACTACAACAGATGCCCGAGAATTCGGATACAAAGGTCATCGAGGTTTTGACGGGGATTAACTTAGCGAATTATTGGGCGAAGCAAGGCGATAAATTCGATATAGTAATTGATGGGTGAGTGCATGAAGGATACGACGATAGAATTAAAAATAAAAGTGCGCCTGTCGCTGTGGAGCGCGATTAAGATAAGGATAGCGGGAATAAATCAACTAATCAAGCCGAAGACCCCCGCCCTTCCCCCTTCGCAATCCCCCATCCACCCCGCGCACCGTCGCCGCCGGAGGCACGATAGCATGGACTTCTGGGGCATTACGCACAGGGATGACGAGAGCATTATCAAGATGACCCACCGAACAATATCCCGGCAAAAGTTATATTTTAACACCGTAGAAGCCGGCTGGATTGAGAGAGATATTTACGCGGTCGTTGAAATCGATACTCCCTCGTTTGCAGAACATGAAAAAATAATCAAACAGAGAAATGAATACTCTATCTGGAAAACATTCGAGAAGATTGTCGCGGAAGGAACGGTCACCATCACGGCAGAAGACCTTGTCGGCTCGGGACTGTCGCCGGAACATGAAGGGAAGACCTATAAAATCCTGGCAATCGCGCCGATGCCGATTGAATTCAAGGAAGACAAGAAATACGGCGACTTGTGCAAAGGGTGTAATTCAAAAGGGAAACCTTTCGAGGACGAACCGTGCTGTCGCTGTGTAATCCGGGCGAGCGAACATAAACCGGGGGTGTAACTTTGCCATCACCGATAATCAGTGCAATAGCCGGGGAAAACATACCGCCGGGAACAGCCGTTACAATGAAAGCAGACGGCACAGTCTGGAACGCGATAAGACCCCGGAAATATTGCATAGCACTTACTTACAAACCAAAAATCGAAGGGGTGCGAGCAGGAACGATACGGCAGACAATAAGACCGCATCAGAAACGAGAATACCGAGTTGGGGAATACATTCAATTGCACGGCTGGGAAGGTCGCCCTTACTTCTCTGAATGGTCATGGAGGACACCGTATTATCAACTAACCGCGGTCATTGATTGCGAGATAGGCTGGGAAGGAATATATGGGCTTGAATTCCACGATGGAACATACAAGAAATGGGAAGACCTCGACGAAGTGGCACGGCTTGATGGAATAGACCCGCCTACCGGACTTGCATTAAGGGATGTGCTGTTTAAGAAAAACGGACTGTCGAAAACAGAACACCAAAAATTTTACATTCTGCGGTGGTAGATATGAAGGAACACAAGGACGATAGTTTTAGGTGCATGATACTCGGTGGCTATTGTTATAAAGAATGCCCACACTATTATTACCGAGAGTTCAACAGTTGCGGAACTCCGGCAAAGGATGAACGAAAAATAAAAGTGATTGGGAAGACACTAAAAAGCAGTTACAATATCGAGCGCGTGAAAGTTGAAATTACATACCGCACCAAGAACAAGAGACACACGCAGACATTCATCTATCCGTTGCCTTATGAGACGATGCAAAGTCTGGAACTCGTCACCGGAATAAATTTTAATCGTGGCGTGGATTTCAAACTAACGCTCACGACGAACGGGATGCTTAGAGATTTCGATAAATACAGCAAAGTTGACATATCGGGACTTGACAACGCGCTCGACGGATTTATTCTACCACGCCGCCCTCTGGGCGGTGGTAAAATCGAATATTGAAGCCAAGAGGTTTGCTTAATGAGTAGAAAACCGAAGATTGAAGACAATGAATTAGCCAAGCAATATGTCGATAAAGTCCATTTCGGCAAGATGAAACAGCAGGACTTGGCGACCGAACTGCATTACGAAGTTACTGCGTTCTCTCGACGATTGAAATCCCCGAAGGTCAAAGAGTTAATTCTGCAATTTATAGCCAAGAAAACCGACCAAGCGGCGCAGAAGGAAATCGCTATCGAACTGGAACAGATAAAAATAAACCGTGCAGGAATGTTCGCGGCATCTAAATTAATCGAGCAGTATTTGAACAGGAGAACCAAGAAGGGCGACCCGGCACCGGATTACGATATGGTGCTCGATGTGGCGTTACGAACAAGACCGCTGATGCAGTCGGAAACGGATGCGAAGAAATTTATCGCAATGTTCATCGATGCGAGAAAACAGTTAATCGTAACGATTGAGAATGTCCCGGCTGATGTCAGGGGTCAAATCGAAGAGGATGCGTTACTCTACATAATGCAAGTCATCGGGCGATTGTATCCTAATATCGATTGGAGCATAGTCCGTGATGAAATAATAAAGACGAAGGGAGGCAGACAACTTGAAAACGGAACTGAGAGCAGACCAATATAAATGCGCCATCTCTACGAAGGGTGGCGATAGATGTCCGGAAACCGCAGCGGTTTTTTATTCGCTCGGTCGGACAATCCGCGTGCCGGTATGCAAGAAACACGGGGAACAGTTAGATACCCTGGGGATACGGACAATGGAAGCCCTGAAGCAGAACCGGGATAAAATCGAAATCTTTCCGGGGCAGGAGATACCGATAAACATTGAGAAGGAAGCCAAGAAGGTAATTACAAAGATACTTCTCGCCGAGAAGACGCCAATCGGTAACAGGGTCGAACTCGAAGAGCCGCCCAAATGAAGGCGTTCGATGAAGACCGAAGAGAACGATATCTTAACTGACTTCCTGAAGCGGTGGCAGAGAATTCAGGAACCGGAAGGGGGGAAAGTAACCCCTCCAAACGAGAAGGGCTTAAACTCGATGCAAACGGGCAAGTGAACTTAGAGGGATGGGATGCTTTCAGACAGTGCGCTACGGGCATTAGACAAGATAAACATCATGCAAGACCCGGTCGAATACAGCAAACGCTATCTCAATTTTACACCCGACAGATGCCAAGAGCGTGTTATCCGTGCAGTCGAGCCGCCGGGGTCGCGTGTAATCGTTGAGGCATGCAACGGACCCGGTAAGACCGCGATAGCGTCTGCGGTCGCCCTTCGTCATTTCGATAGATACCGACCGTCGAAAGTTGTAACGATGTCGGGGGGATTGAGACAGAACAAGCATCAGTTATGGAGTGAAATCAGGGCGAAGGCAAATATAATCGCGAGGACAAATCCGAGTTGGAAGGTGCTGGAAAGCGCGGCACATATCAAGACCGATAATCCGGAATGGTTCATGCTGGGGTTTGCCGCTGAAGATGTCGATAAGGTCGAAGGGTGGCACAGTCCGAACTTGCTTTTTATCGTCGATGAAGCGAAGGCTGTTAAAGAAGAGATATGGAACGGTATCGATAGCACACTGACGCAGAGCAACGCTAAATTATTAATCGTAACCGTTCCGGGCGACCCCGCGAAAGAACCGCATCGACGTGTCGCTGAAACGCGATACACGCACATCCGCATCATTCCGAGAAGCGAAGGGATACGGCTCAACATTCCAGAGAGCGCGAATTTATTCTACACCGACCGCGTGGCTTCTGATTGGGTAACCGACATGGCTACTCATTACGGAATAGAGAGCGCAGTTTACAAGCAGAGGGTCTTGGCGTTGGCTGTGAGAGTTGCGGAAAGCCCGTATTTTTCAGACGAGTTAATAAGGGGATTGTTCGAGCGTTTCAAGAATTGGGAAGGAATAGGCGACGGGCTCGCTATCGATTGGGGACGGCGTAAGGATTGGAGCGTAGTCACCGAATGGAAAGGAGTTAACGGGCGATACTTCAGGAACAAAGCCGGAGTGAAATTACGAACGCATAAAGATTACATGGATGTAATCGGTGATATCAACGAGGCGCACAAGGAACACCCTTACAGATGGATAATCGCAGACGAAGGCGAAGGCAGAGGACAAATCGACAGGATGAACGAGTTAGGGCTACCTGTCATTCCTTTTAATTTCGGCAGTAAGGTCGATGGCGCACCGGCGAAGGCGCTTATCATGTCAACACTGCACACCGCAATGGAATTGAAAAACATCGGCTTCGAACACGACCAATCAGTCGAAGACGAGTTTAACACATTCGAGAGTAAACCGACGTCCTCGGGGGACAGGTTGAAATTCGAGGCTGCGGAAGGAAGCCACGATGATATCGTTTGCAGTATAGCGATGGGCTTCTGGATGTCAACGAGGGGCGCGTATTCCGGAAGCGGTGCAGGGATGACGCACTCGAATGTATCCGAGATAAAAGTCAATGACCTGTATAAAAATATCACGGGAACAGAAGGGGGCGACCGGGATTGGTAAACTTAATCACGCGGATTTTTAAAAAGGATGTCCGAAACATCAGGCAGAAATGCGCTCTATATGGAGCACTGAAAAAACTCGACGGTAAAAGAAGGAACGCCGACCAAATCAGCGTTTTCATTTACGATACATTTCAAATCGAGATAAGCCCGAAAGCGATTTATTTTTTATTGAAATCCCCGCCATACAACAGGCATGTAATTATCAAGGACAACGAACACTGTAAAAAAAGCATACATTCATTCAGAACCAAGATATTTTTAATACAATGTAGATTTCGCAAATAATAAATAGGAAATCGATGCATAAAGGTTACAATGGCTTCTCCACCGCCTTCTACCCAGCCCATTCCAGAACAGCCGGGAATTTTTCGGAGATTTACAAACTACATAGCGCAAATCCGCGACCGTGTGGCAATGCCGCCGGTCATGTCCCCAGAGAAGGCAAAGAACCTCGCGGTTTACATCGCTCGCAACCTGTCGCCCGAAGAGGCGCGGCAGTTGTCGCCGTATATACCGGACAACTGGTTTGACGACAAACACATAACTCCTGAAGCAGAGAAACCTATCTCTTCAGGCTACGGCTATGTGATGTCGCCCTATTCATCTTGGACGACGCGGCAATGGGGCGTTCAGCCGAATAAAGACCTGCCGATTTATGTTGAAATGTATCGAACCGTGCCGGTGATTAGGAAGGCAATCGACAAGACCGCAATCCTGTCGGTAACGAAAGGCTACGATTACGAGGTCACAAAAGAGAACCCGTTACACGACGAAATTATCGAGTGCTGCCGGTCATTCTGGGACAGGGAAGATGTGAACCAAATCGAATATCTCACGACGGCGGCAAAGGATTTATTGATATTCGGGTATCACATGAGCGAGTTGGTCTACGAGGATTACAGCGCGTCAGCCGGGAAGGACATCTACGGTCAGCCTGTGACATGGATAAAACCCGACGGCGAACTCCTATGGCTGAAACCGTTAGACCCGCAGTTTATGAGAGTGCAGAGAGACAGTTACGGCAACCAACACGGTTTCCTTCAGTATTTGATTGCACCGCCCCAGGCATTTACGAACGAGAAGATTGCATACTTCAAATATTCGCCGTGGAGCGTTGCCTACGAGAACACTTACGGAACATCTCTTTTAATGTCGCTGCTTCGAACGCAGAACATGATTTGGCAGATGGAGGCGGATTTGCTCGTCATGGCACACGCGGGAGCGAAACCGCCGATGTGGTTTAAGGGCGGCACACCTGTAACGCCCTACACTGATATCCAGATGAACCAACTCGTGGCATCGACCGCGGCGAGAGGACCCGGCTCGGATATTTATACCCGGTCGAATGTCGATGGGATGCCGTTGCCCCAGCCGTCCACGATGATACAGGGGTTAATGGAACACCTGAAATATTTACACGACCAAAGAATAATTCTGCTCGGTGTCCCCCCGCAAATCCTCGGAATACCTGAAGGAAGCACGAGGACAACGGCGCAGGTCGCCGACGCGGATTTCATAATCGTACTTCAAACAATCCAGCAGATTATCGGCGAGGGATTACGATATCAGGTCTACGCGAGAAGGCTAAGAGCGAAATTCGGTGCCGATGTAGAAATCCCGAAACTGAAATGGCGCGATGTTTACAGTGAGGACAGAGACAAGAAGGTCTACCGTGCGATTGCGCTCTACAAGAACGCGGCGATTACTCTCAATGAATTAAGGCTCGACTTGGGCTACCATCCTATTGACGATGACCCGACGGCTGACGAAATTCCGCCGAAGCCCGCGCCGTCGATGGGGAACGGGATGCCGTTCGGAGGCAGTGTTCAATACCACGCGCAGGTCGAAAGCGAATGGCTCGAAACCGTGAGGCTCGCAAAAGTCGGCGTGAGAGATGAATTCACAATTTACATTATCGACCACAAGGCAGTATCGACGATAGACCCGCGATGGAATGCACCGGGCGAAAGAGTTGTCGGTAACCATCATTGGGGACAAATCGGTTGGTATATACCGGCTGATGAAATCTGGATAAGCGATGTGCTGCCCGAGAGTGAACGGCAGGCAGTAATACAACACGAGTATGTGGAAGCGATTTTATTAAAGGGCGGTGTGAAATATCAAGACGCGCACGAAATCGCAAAGACGGAAGAGGCTAAAGTCGGGGAAGGTCAAATACTTACAAGACCGGAAGCCAAAGCCGTGGCTTCATTAAATCACAATCACGACCACGAGCATCCCGCGTCTTATTCGGCGGCGAAAGGTAAAAAAAAACGACCGAATGACAAGAGATTAAGGGAACTCGAAACGGTTGTAAAAAATCAACTCATTAAAAATTTCCTGAAGCCCCGGCTCGACGAAGTTATCGAGCGCAGTAAGACCGAGACTTTTCCCGGCAGTCCGATAAAGGCATCAACCGACATGGGTAAATGGATTGCACAAGAGAGAGACGACCCGAAGGCTGAAGCAATTCGTAAATCGTTTTTCGAGGCAATCCAATTAGGGAAGGGCAAGGCTGAACTCGACAACGGATTAAGTTTTGATTTTAAAGACCCGGAACTCTACGACATGACAGACGAGAGTTTTTCATACATCTACAAGTACGACCAAGACCTCGCTAATTCATTGAACGAAGCCATCCGCGAAAGTAAATCGTGGAGCGAAGTCGCGGACAAAATCAGGGACGAAGTCGAGCCGACTTATGAGAACCGAGCCGAGACGATTGCGATTTCAGAACTTGCGTTTACAAGTAATGTCGGTTACCATAATGCCGTCGATAAATCAGGGCTGACCGGCAGATATATATTCCACAACTCGGCAGATGAACTTGTCTGCGACGAGTGCGAAATGCTCGAAGGCACGGAATACAACGAAATGAGATATCCCCATCCGAGATGCAGATGCTATATCGAATTCGAGCCGGACACTTAAAAGACAACTTTTAAATATTTCAAATTCGATTATTATCCATGCGTGAATTTCGGAAGCAGAACATACCGGGAGAGCCGAGCGCGTGGTGTTTAGTTAAAGACGGTGATACCGTGAAGGTAGCGATTACCTGTCCGAATGGTCATCACGGATTACTCGACCATGATATCTCTGCCGACGGAATTGTAACGCCATCGGTGATGTGTCCCGTCGATGCTTGCGGATTTCACGACAATATTAAATTACAGGATTACAATCTCACTCGTGAGATGAATGCATGATAAGACGAGGGGCTTGTCGACGTTGTGGCGCTTGCTGTAAGAACATCACTCTCGGGGGCGTGTTCTATCGGGTTTGCCCACATCTGAAATTAATCGACGGTCAATCACATTGCGCTATCTATGAAGACCGCCCGGATGTGTGCAAGAATTATCCGCCGAGCAACAGTGTCATCGAGAGGGAATGCGGTTACTCTTTCAGGGATGAATAAAAAAGACAAGTTTTTAATAGGAAATCTCACATTAATTAAAATACACGGGTGGTTTTATGCACCTATGCCCTGGGTAATACCGGGGGGTGTGTCCCCGGCGGTGTCAGGTCGCCGGGGACGCGCCGACGAGATTTCACTTTCGCCCACCTCCCCCTATTCGGCTGTGTTTTATCGCTCAATCGCAAGGGGCGTATGCAGGCTTGATTTCGACTTTAGGGGTATAGTCTGATATCCCCCGGCTCGTTGTGGTCTACAACTCAATGCAAACCGCGTCAGGCGCGATAATTTAACAAATGTTTAAATAGGAAATCGAAGGATTAAGTTACCAGAGGTTATTCAATGGCAAAAAATCCAACACCTGACGGCAATGTGCCTGTAAGTCGAGCGCCCGAACCCCCGGCTCCTTCGCCCGAAGAGGACGAACCGCAGCCCGTCACACCCCCGGCGCGAAGGAAGGCTCCGGACTTTCCGGCAATCGGACAGAGGGCGATGTTCGAACTCCCCGAGAGTTCACAGCGCGAAGGGAAGCCGAAGACAACGATAGGCGTTATTCTGACCATTCACAAAGAGGCATACAAGTCGATGGGGCAGGATATCGTTTACGCGAGACTTCAGGGACCTGATGCAGAAGGGACGACCTGCATATTCCACATCGATGTTAAGAAACTCACGCCCGTAAAATAATCACCCTGTTACCTGACAGGAAATCATAAATGCCCGGAATGGACGAAACCGAGAACGAATTCAGATATCGACTGAAAGAACCGGGAGGTTACGACCCGGATAGTTTTAGGTATAAAGAAATTACCGACGGTGTATCTTTCGTATTCGGTTGCCCGAAGGGGCATTTCAAGGACGGCAAATGCGATGTCGCAGTCGAACCGCAGGCGGTGAGGTTCGACAAAAAGAAATTCAACAAGAGCGACGCGCAGAAATGGATAGACGACCACAAGGACAAAGTCGGCTCACTTCAGGCGAGCACGGTCACCGCGTCTGCGAATGGAACAGGTCAATCGTTCCCTCTCACATGGAAGGCGTCGATTAAGGCGCAGGACATGAAGGATATCGGGACAGACCCGAGCCTCGCAATGGTCGCCAAGCATTTCCCACAGGCAAAAATTCTGGAACTCGAAGGCGTGGCAATCGACGATACGAAAAACGCGAATGGCTGGGCGGTCGACAAAGCGGAACTGGAAAACATCGCCGAGCAATTCAACTCGGGAAGGATACAGATGCGCGTCGACCATAGCAAAGAGGTCGGCAAAGTAATCGGTCGCATCATGTCGGCGAAGGTTGACGGCAACCGTGTGACATTCAACGCCCGGATAATTTCGAGCAATCCAGATATTCTTATCCCGATACTCTCGGGTGATGTCGACCATTCGAGCATTCAGGCAGACGCGAGGTTTACGAATTGTTCGCAGTGCGGACAGAGTATGTTACCCCTGAAAAAATGCAGGTGCAAAGGGTCGTATCCGATTATCGCCGGGTTAACTGTGAAAGAGCAAAGCGTTATCGCAGACCCGGCTTATGAAACCGCAGAATTCCGGGCAACCCCGGTCGGTTTCTGTGCGAGCGTAAATAACAAAGTCGCGGAGGTTGTAAGGATGACGGCAGAAGAGGAAGAGAAGAAAACCCAGGAAGAGAAGACGGCGGAAGAGAAGAAAGCCGCGAAGAAAGCGGAAGAGGAAAGGAAAGCCAAAAAGGCTCAGGAAGAGGAAGAGAAGGACGACGGGAAAGACGACGACGAAGAGGACCCGGAAGCCAAGAAGGCGAAGAAAGCCCTTTCCGAGATGAAAGCGGAAAACTCCGTACTCAAGGCGAAGATTGCCGAACTTGAGAAGACCAAGAAGGCAGGCAGGAGCGCCGCGAGAACGCAGGACGCGAACGGCAACCCGACGATAACGGTTGACGGTCAGGATGTCCGCCCGAACCCATCGCTTCTCGATGCGGGAACGCAGGACGTTTTCAGGATATTTGCGAGCAAGGGAATACTGCCGGTGCAGGTGCCCGAGCCGCAGATTATGCAGGAACTCCGGGCGCAGCAGGAAGCCCAGAATGCCCAGAACGGGCAGAAGTAAGAGGTCACAAGGACGGTGAATGAAGATGGCGGTAAAACCAATCGCAGAGGGGAACGAAGGAAACCTCGGGGTCATAAAAGTCCCGATAGGGCAGTTTTCGAGGTCGATGCCAGCGGCGGCGACCGTGAATGTCAAGCCCGGATATCTCTACAAGGATAACGGGAGCGGAGCACTCGTGCTCGCGGCGGCGGGAGATGGGCGCGGGGTCGTGGAAGGCACGCCCGAGTTCAATCTCGACAACAGCCTCGGGGCGGCTCCGACCGACAAGCAGGTCACGGTCGTAAGGAAGGGACCCGTAAGGCTAGTTGCGTCCGGAGCAATCACGGCGAAAGCCCTGATAATCGCGGACAACAACGGGAAAGTGCAGACGATAGGCAAAGGCACTTTCGACCTTGTGCTGGGGTCGGCAGTAACCGACGCGGTGAACGACGGGGATGCGATAGACGCATACCTCGAATAGACGAGGACAAAGGAGAGGATGAACTTGGTCGACACAGTAATTCAACCAATAGGCATCGGGGCTATCGGCGGGGGCTATGTCCCTACGAACCTGATGTATCCGGGACTGTCGCAACTCATCGTTCACACTGCGCTACCGGCGCAGGTGGCGAGGCAGTTGTTCCAGAACTACCCGGCAGGCGGAAAGCAGAGCGTGACAATACCCGTCGAGGACGGAAGCCCGACGGCGATTGCATCGAGGGTCGGCGAGGGTGATATGTTCCCTCTGGATGTGGCACCCGTCAATCCGAAGACCGTCACGGTCTACAAGATAGGCAGGGGTCATGTCATCACGAACGAAGAGGTCATGTTCCAGCAGATACCCATGATACAGCACAAGTTGATAAAACTCGGGCTGGTTCTGGGGAACACGATAGACACGGATTGCTGGACTGTCATCTCGGCGGGCGCGTATTCGGGGAATGACACGCCGGTAACGGGCAAGTCGCTCGGGACGAACGGGACGGAGTTCACGAAGGCGGGAACGATAGGGCAACTCGACCTCGTGACGGCGATAAAGAATGTCAGGACGCGGAACTACGAGCCGGACACGCTTGCTCTGAACCCGATAGGGTTCTCGCACATCTCATACCTGCCGATGTATTCCGGCGAATACCTCTACGGCAAGCCCGCCTACCAGATGGGCGAGCGCGGACAGATTGAGGGGCTTCGCGTGGTCATCTCGCAGAATGTCCCGGCAGGCAAAGCGTTCGTGGTCAACTCTGGGATAGCCCAGACACCGCTCGGACAGTATTCGCCGATGGGTTACTTCATCGAGGCGCTACCCATCACGACCATGACGAGAGAAGCACCCGAGAGGGACGGCTACGAGGTCTACGGCAAGTCGCTGTATGTGCCAATGGTCGCGCAGGGGAAGACAATCGCGAAGTTGACCTACTAAGAACACGCCCGAGAACGAGGGAATAACTTCCCTCGCCTTTCTTTTATTCCGGCTCTGTCGGGGAAGGGAACACAGGGAGTAGGGGATTGCACCATGCCGATTAGCGTATCCGTCGCGGAAATAGTCGCAGACTTGGGAGGGATGTATCACAATTCCCCCGATACTGACATCGTATACGGGCAAGAAATAACCGATGCGATGATAACAGCACAGATTAATTCAGCGATTACTTTTGTCAACATGGTTGCAGGAACGAGCCGAGTAAACACATTTTTAGCGTCGCCGGACAGTTATCAGCGCGACGTGCCGAAGCAGGCAGTAATAAAAATTGCAGGTCACAAAGTCTTAAACCGCATGATGGGCAATATCATGACCGCGGATTATTCCGTAACCATCGATGGCTTGAGCCTCAACAAATCCAATTTCCCCCAGATATTGCAGAACGCCATTGTGAACATCTATAACGAGGCTGTGCAGTATTTGGAAATGCTAAAGAGCGTCGTTTGGACGGTCGACCAAAAACAGACGAGCATGCAGAAAAGCGGTATCGAATTGATGAAGGACGCGGCTGGCGCGTATGGATACGCGGCACCCGACCCTTACGAGTAACGGAGGCATGGACATGGTAAAAAAAGAAATACCCGAGATAACGGTGACCGACGCGGGGGTGACGGTGATATCGCAGTTTGTCGATTGCGATTTCCCGATTAATTTCTGCGTTAAGAACACCGGAAGCAAGACCATTCGCCTTGCGGTCTATGGAGGATACGACGCGACCCCGGCGAACATGACGAAGGAACACGAAACCGACGGAAGCCCGGGGAACCCGGACTTAGCGGCGGGCGCGGCAATGAGCATGATATTGGAAAACCCGTATGACTACGCGCTCCTGACCGCGATATGCCCCGGTGCCGGTGAAACCTCGAAGGTCAAAGGCTACATCTTGTGGAAGGGTCATACATAAGGATGTGAGATTGTGCCGAAGGACAGGAAAGCACGGTCGCAAACCGAAGACCAACTGGAAAGTATCGAATATCAGGCAGAGGAAATCCACATATCAGCCGACCATATCGATATCGACCTTGTTGCGACCAATACCAAACTCGACACACTACACGCCGATAATGTAACCACCCAGGGCAAAATCGATACTGTGAATACCAATCTGGGAACACTCCACACAGACCTCGGGACAATCGACACCGATGTAAAAGCGGTCAACACGAAACAGACCGACGGAACGCAGAAATCACGAATACTCGACGGTAGCGGTAACGGAATAACATCGCACGATGAAGGTGCAGGGATAAGAAGCCTCGATGTAAAAATGACAAGCGGCTCCGCTACAATCGACGGCGCGGTGCAGGTAAAAGATGCATCTGGAAATCTGATAAACCCCGCGAAAGAGGACGGCAACCTTGCTTCAATCAAGGCGAAAACCGATAATCTCGATGTCGCTCTATCGACGAAAGCGAAGGATAGCACACTCACCGATGGGACGCAGAAATGCAAAACACTCGACGGCTCGGGAAATGCAATAACGAGCAAGGATGAAGGGTCGAGCGTCCGGTCGATAGATGCGAACATACGCTCTGGAACAGTCGGGCTTGCGACCGACACCGCCGTTAAAATAAAAGACAGTTCCGGAACTGTCATTAATCCGGCGAAGGAAGACGGCAATCTCGCAGACATCAAATCTCAACAGACATCAGGGTCACAGAAGACACAGATAACCGATGGCGCAACGACGCTGGCGATGACATTAAAGAATTCCGCGAAGGTCTCGCCGTTCGGCACATTGGGGCGCAAGGACGACAATCTTTCATGGGTGGCGACGGAAGGCAACGCAGCGAAAGGGAAGACAATCGATATGCTGACGAAGGCGGGACACATCGAGCAGGTTATCTTGATACGCTCTGCGACCGGGGGGACTTCACACACGCACATTAAGATTGAACTCTACTGCGCGACCGGAAAGACCCAGGACACGCTTGTTTATTCTTTCGAGATGGATATTCCTGCAGGAGCCGATGTGTCTATTATCAACGAGATAATGCTTCAGGCAATCCCGTTCTACAACATGGACGCGCCGCAGACAACCAATCTCTATGTCGTGCTCACTCCTTCAGGTGGCGACGCGACAACGACCGGGACTTACAAGTTCGCGTTTTTGTATCGCCCGGATTACATGACAGGTGAACTTTAAATGAAACTCCCGTTTTGGTCATTAACTCCGATAGTCCTGCCGAGCGGCGTTGTATTTCTTGACCCGACGGGAAATGTAATAATCCCCTATGGGAAAACAATGGACTTCGACGAAGTGCCGGGTCGAGCGAGGATAACAACTACGGGGTCATATATCGGACAGAGTTATTCATTCCAACTCGCTTGCGCGACGCGGTCATATCTACAACTGACGCAGTTCGGGGTCGGTGTAATAAACAATTTCGACGGTGGCGGTGTTAGCCTCGTCGGAGGCTCATCGGCATTTCATAATTGTTATTGGTGGTTCGACTACGACGGAAAACTCCGGCACGGCGGAATAGGCGGAATATTCCCGACGATAATCACCGACGATAATATCTTCAGACCGTTTTACATACAATTCCCCGCAACGAAAGCCCCGGTGAGTGCAGGCGATATCGGGATGGATGTCACGACCGGCAGGATACAGATGAAAGTCGGCGGTGGCGTTGTCAATGTAGCGCACACCGGCGAGATAGGACCCGGAACAGACGAGAAGGTAAAAATCGACAGTAACGATACCACTCCGAAACATCTTGCCGACAAACTTCTGGGAACCACGAACAGGATATCGAGAACGGTCAACAATTCACCCGGCGATGAAACGCTGTCGCTCGATTGTGGCAGTGATATTATCGACAAGACAACTGCCGGACAGGTTAACGGGATGACCTTAAAGGGTCTGCCTGTCAATAATGATATACTTCTGATTGAGGACAGCGCCGCGAGTTATGCAAAAAAGAAGATTACAATCGGGTCGCTCCCGAGTGGCGGAGGGGCTTCAGACCACAAAGTCATGGCAACGGACACCGACCCCGTTCCTGATTATTTACAAATACAGGGACACATAAACCAGAGTTGGTATGGCAAACTTATCGGTGACAGTAACAACATCACATTGGATATCGTTGCGAACCCGTCACCACCGTTATATCAGCAGGTGAGAATAGGAATAGGCTCCAATGTAATGAGCATCATGGTTGGAGCGCAGATATACAATTTATCGGCGAAAGCAAGTCCTGTCGATGCCGATGTGCTGCTCATCGAAAGTCAGGCGGACACATGGGCTAAGAAAAAAATCACATGGGCGCAAATCAAGGCGTTAATGACGGGCAAGATACTAATCGACGCGACGGACACCACCGCGGATTACATGACCGCAAAATTATTGGGAACGACGAACAGGATTACCAAGACGATTGAAAACTCTCCCGGCAATGAAGACATTAAACTCGATGTAGGCTCCGATATTCTGGATAAGACGACGTCGGGGCAACTTGCTTCTCTCACCGTGAAAGGCACACCTGTAAGTGCCGATATCCTGCTCATCGAGGACAGTGCGGCGAGCAACGCGAAAAAGAAAGCGACGGTTGGCAGTCTACCGTTTTTGACGGCGCTCGACGGGAAGGCGAAAGTATCGAATGTAGATACCACGCCCGATTATCTCGTGAGCAAGATACTCGGAACGACGAATAAAATCACGGTAACGAAAGAGAACCCGGCAGGGAACGAAGATTTAAAACTCGCCACCGGCACGGACATCATGGACAAAGCCGTTAGCGACCAATTAAGTGGACTGACCGAGAAGGTAACGCCGGTCGCCAACGATTTACTTCTGCTCGAAGATAGTGCGGCGTCTGGGGCAAAGAAAAAAGTCAAATGGTCAACACTACCCGGCTCCGGCTCCGGGACACCGATGGACTTAGGACAGACGAACGCGGCGGGACCCACGACCGCGACATCTTCATTCGTTGACATGATATCGCTCGCGTTCACTCCGCTTTACACCAAGAAATATAAAATATCGTGGTATTGCGAGGTAGCAACGAGCATAGACACCGACGGGGTCGAAGTCAGAATACGAGACGATACCGGCGGTGTTGATTATGCAGACAGCACCGAGAGGATGGCGAAGGCATCAGCCTACGCGCCTACGAGTGGTCATGTAATCGTTGCGCTGACGGCATCGGCGACGAAAACATGGAAATTATCATTTAAGCAGGTAACGGGTGGAACGGCTACATGCAAAAACGCATGGCTGACGATTGAGAGATGCGAGCCGTAACAATCGTTAAATAGGAAATCGTGACATATCGTTAATTGGTGTTGCATGGCAGACGAACCTAATCAGGGGAAAGTATTCGATTGGGCGAAGTTTAAAATTGCGATGGGGCTGTCAATCCTCGAAGCGTTCATAATAAGCATGATATTCATGCTGGGGCAGTTGGCGGTCGCGGGATTTCCACCCACACGACCCATGATATACGGCATAGTCATCGGAACACTGATTTATTTCTGCGCGTCGGTCTATTCGAGGATGAAGACACCAATCGAGACGATTATCGAAGAGTGCACCGACGATATCACAAAACCACCGAAGACGAGCGAGAAGGTCGTGCTCTCCGCTCCGGCAGAGCCGGTCGTGGTCGAGCAGACGACCCCGCCGTTGAAATTGGAAATAAAAATCAAGGGATGCCTGCGGTCTAAAATGATACGGGCGAAACCGCTGCTGTCCCTGTTCGCTTGGCTGTAGGATTGACCGCAGGGGGTGTAGGTAATAGCCCCCCTACCCGCAAGTGGCGGCAAGGTGGCTTTCCGTGCGTCTGGCGATGAATTAAAACGACCCAAGAGGGGGGAACAAACACGGTAACAGTAGACCCGGCAGATATATTCTGGGGGAAGGTTTACAGTAACTTCGGAAGCACGATTTACACGCACGGAATATCAGCGACCTACAAGTCGTGGATAGATGACGATGCGTATCTCGTGGACGATAACTTTGCCGTGCA
>Ga0209777_10001381_pt1 | contig 35451 bp, 30 predicted proteins | sample FrelakmetHBP12HB_FD_187147 | JGI IMG/M metagenome (GOLD analysis project Ga0209777, IMG submission 187147) | Freshwater lake sediment microbial communities from the University of Notre Dame, USA, for methane emissions studies -HBP12 HB (SPAdes)... | ecosystem: Environmental > Aquatic >...
TTGAGACCCATCCGGTCTCAAATCCCTTCAGGTAGGGAGCAAGATATCCTGCTCCCTACCAATCCAGATTAATTTGACATCCATTTTATCGGAAGAAATCACAGCGGATTAATGTGAGAGGTTACACCTGCCTATAGATTAGCTGGATTGAGCTTTAAGAATATGTTATGAAGAATCATGCGGAAAGATGCTCTGATCAATACAAACCCTTACCTTAGAGATTCAAGGCAGCGGGAAGCTTTGCTTGCCAGGACAATCATCTCTTCGACGGCCATTGAAGGTGTCAATCTCGATTTTGAGGAAGTAAAACAATCTATATTGATCTCTGGAAGGGATGTCGGGCTTTACGCTTCCGCAAGGTCTTCAAGATCACGTCGTTGAAGATTCCCTCCATCTCTTTCAATGAGCTACAGGAACATAGAGGCCATGTCTGTAAATCCTACTATTTTCGAAGTTCGTTCAAGTTTACCCAATCGCCCGGTGCTCTTTCGTACTTCGAGAAGGTCCAACCATTACAAGTAGCTCTCTTGCAGGCCACCGCGGCGACCAGAGAGGGTGATCTGTATACTTTCCCTTTGAAGCGGATTAATCCATCCCGCCTCACCCGGGCCACAAGCGTTGTTTCCCTTAAACATCGCCCGCAGATTCATAGGAGCCGGAATGTAGGTCGCAAGTACGGATCCCCGCGACTCTGAAACAGCTTCCTCATTTTTCTCCTCTACACCCACTTTGCCAAGCAGCGACCGAAGCTCCTCTCGCTGATTTCGCCTTACGTCCCTCGCAAACTTCCTTCGGATATCCTCGCACTTCGCGAACTTTCCTTTTACCTTATTCCCGGTTGGTTTGACGACGCGAAGGATAAGGGCTTCAAGCTCTTTCAAATGGGCCTCACCAATGGTGAGGTAGACACTGAACCGGTCCCATGAGTCCTGATGCCGGTCTCTAAGATGGTGGCTAAGGCGGGATCGAAGGTTACTGGCCAGTCCGACATAGTGTAGTTTCCCCCGACGATAGAGGGCATAGACCCCGTGCCTCCGGCGAACATACTGACGGACGATATCTTGATATTTCCCCAAAGCCTCCCGTGAAATGTTCTCAAGTTGCTGACATACTAACGGTGTACGTTTGGCCATGCCCTAATCTCCCTATTAAATGCCGATCATCGGTCGACTGTATCAGAGAAATCACAATGCGCTCGTTTATTGCATACGCATAGATTCGCTAAGATAGCGCTTAATGCGTTCGCGGTTTGTGCCAAGGCTGGAAAACTCTTTTTCAATAACATCGGTGAACCGGGCAAGTACCTTGCGATTAATCTGCTCTTGATCTTCAAAAATAGCAAGGGAATGGAAGGAGAGACCCCATCTTTCATGCTGGAGCAAGGTAATCATTGCATCGCGTGTTTTATCGTCGTTGGGCACCGCAAAAACGTATTGAGGTTTCGGCATGCTATTAATCCGGCAATCGATCAGATACTTACCTTCTGGGTCATGCTTAGGGTCATGCCAATCAAACTCTCTTCGATCTGCAGGAACTGTTTCTTCCATAAAGGCTCTAAAATCCTCCATAAATGTTGAACGAACCCGTTCCCGTGATAGATAGGTAACATCCGTAATCCTCAAAAGTGCTTGGACAAAGCTATACAAGGCATCGCCGTAGAGGTCATTGTAAATAGGAACGATAAGTTCTCCTTGCCGGTCTTGAACACTGAATACGGAAAGTGCATTAGAAATAATTTTCTGTCTTGTACCCCGTTGCAGATCCCTCTCCTCAATGTCGTAGGTCAGGTGCATATAGGTGTGCCCTTCATCCGAAAGCACCCATGTCCCATTTTCTCTTTTCAAAATGATAGAAAGATGATCACCATCCTCGAACATGAAGGGAGTGAAAACTCGGTAGCGATCTATTCCCTCAGATTCAAGCCTAAGCTTTTCGCACACTTTTTCTTTAAAATTGCGCTCAACGTTTTCTATGTTCATCTCTTAAATCTCCTCAAAAAGTCGGCCTTGTGAATCAAGAGGCACCTCAAAACCACAATCTTTGAACATACATGCAATGGCTTCCTGAAAATCAGCAAATCGATCCGTCGGTTTAGCAAAGGCGTCTTCTCTGGCACCTATCTCCTGATATCTTTCTGTCGCCTGATGGATATGAAAATCGTAGAATGTTTGGCCTTCAATGGGGTTAGTATGTTCATGGCTTTTTCCATTATATCGTTGCAATCGAAAAAGCTGGTTTGATTTTGGAGGTCTATAAGTCAATATAATTGAGAAATCAAGGGGGTTGAAAATACTCTGCCGAAGAATAAGACGATAATCCCCTCCATCAGCGCCTTTGATATCCAGTTCTCTCTCTTCATGTCCCAGCTTTGGCCGAACCTGGACCTTTGTTCGGTAGTCGTTCGGCAATGGTTTTCTTTCCTGAATCAGACGAGAAATATCTTGGTCAGAAAAAGTAGCCGCCATTCATCATCCCCACTTTCTGCTTCTTCATAAAATATTATCATAAACCTTCGTTTATAGAAAACCCTTGCCCAATAGAAACGGAAGCAAAAAAAGGAATCCTAATTCTTACTGATAAAATATCTTTCCCTATTAATAGGTCGTTTCTAATGGGCGCCCCCCTATCCTTCGAATTTATTAAAATCGGGAAGCGTCCCTAATTTCTCTAAGCTCGAGTGCCATCTTGATCCATTCTAGACACGCACCTTCTCTCTGAGGGCGGATATTATTCGTTGTAATTCACTGACTCCAAGGGACCCCTATGAATTTGAGGCATTCCCGCATGAGCCTCCCTCGGCTATGCAGCCTGACGGTCTGTACCGATAGCAAGGTCCTTCATAAAGGAGACGAGGCGTTCGTGGCCCTCAGCACAATGCCTATAGAGCATACGGAAAACGGCCGCCTTCAGGAAGTCCCTGATACCCATCGTGTCTAAATACTCGGCGTATCTCCCAACAGCGTCTTTAATCTCATCATGAGAAGCCAGCTTTACTCCAAATGAACGACACCAAGACGAGAAATCACTCAGCCAACTTTTGAATGAACGGTCGAGAATGTCGCGCTCATACCGTGTTCGGATCTGAAACACATCATCCCATGTAGTTACCTCTTCAATGTCCCGGTCGAACTCTATTTGCCACGCCGGCAATTGCCCGTTTACTCCAGCGAAAGGCTCACTATTATCGAGGGAAATCTTGACCCCTACGCTATTGTACGGGTCAAAAGACCGTCGACGCGTTCCATCAACTTTCTTCAGAATGTCCTGCGTAAATTTATAACGCGAGTTGCATTTGGCCCCCATCGGAACAAGATTGCGAAGATTCACGGCGGCAAATGGGTAATGGTTCTTCGCCAAGTAATGATCCAAATCCTCCCGAGGGGCACCGGGAGCATCAAAATATTCGCACCCACAGAAAGGACACACGGGATACTGAACGGAATAATAGATCTTCTGATAATGTGTGTCCCGGACACCGAAATCGGTTAGCAAAGCGAAAACAAAGCCGAACAAGTCCTTTACTGGATCCCTTATGGACTCAGGTAGATCAAGAATACTTTCACAATTACAGGTGCATGATACAAGATCTTGAATCCTGTTTTGGTATTCCAAAGCGCGGAAAACGCGATTTCGTTCATGCGGAGGAAGCATAGCCAACCTCTGTCCATATGTTCTTAGCCTATCCCTCACTCCTGTGCGTCCGTGTAGCTTTGTTCTAACTGCCTCCGGAATGATATTGGGCCACTCCGGGGGTTCCTGACCATTCTGCAGACTGTTATGAATGGATCTGAGCATTTCGTACAAACAGTCATGCAGCCAATTGTCCGCTGTTGCATCTATGGGATAACTGTAAAGCATGTTACGCCTCACCTTTATTTGTCAATTGCCGCAGGTGATCCGCAAGATAAACTTTTTCCACCGAATGACCTAATCGATCCATCCCCGCCTTAATCTCTTCTGGGTTATCGCTGTTCATGAGCGCTTTGATTTCATCCAGCGGAACGTTCGAAATAGGCGGACGGACACCGAAGCACTCATCGAGGATTGTGTCGAACGTGGTTCCGTAAGTCTCAATGTCCGGATGCCGGACAGTAACTTTCCTCCCATCTTTGCTGAAGATGAACACTTTTTCTCGCGCCATATCTGACGGGACAAAAGGCGAATGCGTTGTCAGTAGACATTCCTGTTCAGCTGCCTTGCTGCTGCTCGATCCGGTTCTCCGCAATCCGTCCTTCGTCGGAAGATCGAGTATTCGCGAAATGCACCTCACTCGCCATTCAGGATTGAAGTGCGACTCCGGTTCATCAAGCAGGAACACTACGTTACGAAACGACAACATGCTGAATGTGCCCAGGAGCTGACTTAGCTGATGCTCTCCATCAGAAAGCGAAACGTAGTCCACGACTTCACCGCCTCTACTGGGGACGAACTGAACCCTCTCAAACCGGAACACCTTATCCTCGTCCTGAGGCTCGGGAAGCCGTGAGGCGAATCTTTGAGCCTCGGTATCTTTCCGAAACCTATCTCGTGTTTTTTTGGGAATCGCAAGATCATTTAACATGGCGAGCTTATGCAGCGACGTATAGAGCTCCAGTGCGCTACCCCAAAAGGATCCAAATGCAAGTCTTGTCTCGCCATTCATCCAATAGTCAAACGTGTATGTCTCCGTGTTGGGATCGTAATCATAACAGGTCGCGCATCTCCGGAGATTGTCGATATGTTGTTCGAGCTCGTCAGTAAGCTGTATACCTTTTCTCGCCGAGATAGCTACTTTTGGGGCCTTGGGCGCAGCGCTATGTGCAAGCTGGACAGTGCAGCGATAGGACCGCAGGTCTTTCAATTGGGCATCTTCCAAAAGGGCCCGACGCTGGACGTCGTTGCCAAGGAGAAGATTGGCCACAAGAACCTCCAGATGGGTCCCGTAGTCAATCAGCATGAGCCGCGTGTCCGGGATGGCCGTGCCGCGCGTTTCAGGTCTTAAGGCCTGCTGTCCCACCTCTTCGGCGTATCCGCTACGGCTGATCAGGAATGGAAGGCTGAGGGTTTCGTTGCCTCCTGAAGTGTAGCCTACAACCTTCCGAGGCAGGAGTTCGCGAGTTGTCGGAGAGGCTATATCGCAATTTACCCATTGGCCTTCACCATTTTGCTGTACTAAGAACCGTGGACGACCCCTGCTGGTTGCCTGCCGCGAAACTCGGATATGGGCAGGCTCTTGCTTGCCTTCTGGGCAAACAAGGTACTCGAGTTCAAAAAGCAGTTCGGGATTGGCCTCAATCCGCTCCTCCTTGTTCGAACAGACGTGGCATAAACACTGGAGGATTTCCGCAATGACTTGCAGGAACTGAGACTTTCCCGAGCCGTTTGGACCGACAAGACAAAGCGGATCAAAGGTGGAGTATTCGGTGGATGGGCTTCTCAGCCAGACATCAAGACCGTCCAGTAACCCACCGCAAGTCTTGGCCGAAATCACGTGGACCCGCAACAGCTTCATTTATGCCTCCGTACAAGACGCATCGCTTTCTCTTTCTGATCAAAAACCTGAGCTATTATTGAATCGGGATCTTCGAGCAAGGAAAACAGTATGTCCCTTAGTGCATCATAATCCCCGGGTAGTGAATTTCTGAGTTCATCAAAAGAAAAAGAGTCCTTGGACAATTGTCTAATTGCTTCTTCCACCGATTGTTTGGTCAAAGCGGTCATAGCGGATCTCCTGATCGTATGGGTTCCCTGGCTCTTCTCCCCTTCCGTGGCTCGCAGCGTACGAATCCTCTCCAACAGAATGGAAGCCGGCTCATCGTTTGGGTCCTGCAAAACTAGCTCGCCTCGGAAGGCTTTGGAAAGAATGGACTGATCAAGATCATTAAGTACATCAAGAAGACTCGCTGCCCGAACCCTCTCTTTCTCCGCACCCGAAATAACACTTTCCGCCAATGATACAACCGCCTCCTGTTCTTTGTGGGAGCAAAGTGGGATTGGAAAGGAGGCAAGTTTGCTGGCATTTATGTTGGATTGACTCACGGCATCGGATTTTACTGTTAAGCACAACTGCCGTATGAATGGAGAATTAAGGGTTAAGTTGAGATAACTCGGATGGATTTGCGGCACATGGTTGATTCTTATCAAGTATCCGGCAAAGATGGCGTCACGTTCCCCTCTGTAAATCGCCGTCTTACCGACAAGCTCCGGGCTATTTGTCCTGTTAAACAAGACCGTGTTTGGCGAGAGAGAATATTTCTGAATTTCAGTTTCATCGGCAGTGTACACCAAGTCTGACCAGTCGATCTCGCCGTTCTGGAGATTTCCCATGCGGAGGACAGGTATGCGGCCATCCTTTGAGGATTTCAGTGAGCTCCCGTACTGGATACTGTCGCTCAGCTCCCCAACACTTGCCCAACACCACCCGTCAGGAAGTTCCGGCAAAGCAGAAGCATCCACCGGGGCGGGCTCCTTATACTGTTTACGATGCTTGGCAAATTCTTCGTCGAGCTTGTCTCCGGTCAGGCCTTTGGCCTTGAGTTTCTCCAGCTCAGCGTCTTCCCAGCGTTTGTGGCGCTCCGCGCGTGTGTGTTTCAATAGTTCCGATACCGGTTCGACGTCGGGGTTCTTTTTGCGCCATTCTTTGGTCAGGTCACCACGGAAGGCGGCAGCCAAGACGGATTGGCGGAGTTGTTCGAGCAGATCGGGAACCGTTTCCAGCGCTTCCCGAGCCCGCCGGCTACGCAACCGTAGTTCCTCAATTCTTGTAACGATCCTTTTTTGTTCGTTCAGAGGAGGAATGGGAATTCTAATTGAACTAAGCTTTTTGGCATTTACATTCTGTATTGCTATACCCGATCCGAAGGCTCCGATTTGGTTTAGATAATCACGCGTTTTAACAAAATGCTCTAGCAAAGAGCCCATTGATTTCTCAATGGGTCTGCCTCTTATAAGATAAGAAGCAAACACTGACTCCGGAGGATTGGATACTCGAAAGGCCTTCTCTATTGAGCCTGACCGAGCAAATACGATGTCTCCATCTATAAGGCGGTATTTTGCGAGATCGCCTTTGGAGATATTACAACCTGGGACAGTATTCCAATCAACGCCATCTCCTTTGATATCAGTGATTCGTAAGAGCTTAGGAGCTTTCAAATCTGGTGATGACTTCGTGGTAAAACCATACTGCAAGCGATCAACTATATCTCCCAGATTGGCTACTGCCCAGCCTTCCGGCAATTTTGTGTAAGGCCCGCTCATCAAGCCCCCTCTCCGAGCAAACGAGTCAGTTCCTGCATCTCCTCTGTCGCAATGCTGAGCTGAGCCAGGATTTCGTCCGCAATATCGGCTGGGTCAGAGAGATCCACGTCGCGCCGTACACTGTCGTCCTGCAGCCAGGAAATATCAAGCGAGTCGTTCCGTTTGGCGATATCGGCACGGGTAAAGCACCGACAACGTCCGCTTTCGCCTTGATCGGTACGCTTTGTTTTGCCATAGGGATCATCCCCAAAGGCGTCGATAAATTCTTTGAAGTGGTCGAGTGAAAGCGGGTTACGCTTGCCAAAGCTGGGCATGTTGGCACGCAAGTCGTAGACCCAAACCTCCTTGGTGTTCCCTTTGTCAGTTTTGCCACGGGTAAAGAAAAGGACGTTGGTTTTGACCCCCTGGGCATAAAAGATACCGGTCGGTAAGCGGAGGATAGTATGAAGGTCACACTTGTCCATGAGGTCCGCCCGGATGTTCTGCCCGTCACCTTCGGCAAAGAGCACGTTGTCGGGCAGCACGACCGCAGCACGGGCTTTGGAGTTAGTCCTGAGGGAACGATAGATGGCCTGGAGAAAATTGAGCTGTTTGTTAGAGCTGGGATAGGTCAAATCGTCACGGGTCGGGCGTTCGCCGCCGCGTTTTGTTCCAAAAGGAGGATTGGTGAGTACGACGTCATAATCCCGAAAGATCTTGCCTTCGCTGGACAAGGTATCAGTCTGAAGAATCTTGCCTTCAATGCCGTGCAACATCGCGTTCATGAGGGCAAGGCGATGCGTATCCGGAACAAGCTCGATGCCGGTAAAGGCCTCTTTGCTTTGAAATTCTTGCCGTTCGGTAGTAATCCCCTTGGCAAAATAGTTATCGGTTTTCTTTTTGAGATACTGGTCTGCGGCAATCATAAAGCCAAAGGTGCCGCAGGCAGGATCACCACAGCGGTCCCCGAGCTCGGGCTTGATAAGGTGCACCATGGCATTGATGAGCGGGCGCGGGGTAAAGTATTGGCCGGCTCCAGACTTTTTTTCATTGGCATTTTTCTCGAGCAGACCCTCGTAAAGATCACCTAAGCCCTCTTCTTTGGCACTATACCAATCCAGATCATTGATCGCCTTAATAATCTTTTCGAGGTTCTTTGGCTCATCGATGTTGGTATAGGCGTTGGCATAAATCTGCTGGATTCTATTCTTCCCATTCGTACCCAGCTCTAGCAGTAGTTTACGGTAGAATTGGTGTAGCTCGACACCCTTCTTCGATGTCAAATCGGCCCAGCGATATCCTTCGGGAATTTTGTTTTCGGCCCCTGTTTCCTGAGCCATTTTGAGGAAAAGGATGTAGGTAAGCTCAGTCACGTACTGATGATAGGTGATACCGTCGTCACGAAGGATATTGCATAGGTTCCACAGTTTCTGAACGATTTCGGTGGTAGTCATGCTATTTTTCTTTCCCCGGGATAAAGGTTGGCATTGATTTGATCGAGAACCTGTTGAAAGTTGCCTTGGAAAATTTTGTTTAGCCTGCTAAAGCCGCCATGGGCAGCAAAGGCCCCGCGATCAAAATCCTCACGATCCAGGACGGTTTGGGCAATGAGCTGTTTTTCAATGCGTTCAAGCCACTGGCGCTGGATGGCCGTCCATTCGCGCATGGAATAGATTCGACTCATCGCATTACGAATACGCTCCTCATGGCTCAGGAGTGGGTCACCCAAAGCCTGACGGCGTACAAACGAGATGATGTCGGCGGCGATCTCTTCGTTTTTCCAGTCCTTCCAGGCAACCTGCAGATTCTTTTCAGTGAATCCCCCTCGATCGAGGGCGAGTCTCAGTTCCTTGAGTGCCTTTCGAGTCAGTTCGCGCGGCCTCTGACAGACGATGGCCAAGGCGGGGATTTTATTCATATTCATGATGATGAATTCACGGAAAGCGTTGAGATAGTCGTCAGGTTTTTTGGCACCGCCATAACCACGCGTGTGGGATTCCAGTTCGTCTTCGTGGTGCGAAATAAGCTGTTTTTTAGGACGGGATCGGTTCTCGTCAAGAAAGGCTAACAGATTCCGATTGGCACCCAGTTTTCCGCGGCATTCCACCGGATCGACAGCTTTCAGTGATTCGATGAACTGCTGAAGGGTCTGCCCCCCGGATATGGCTTTCCATTCGGCCAGTGCCTCGTCGTCCATGCCTCTCTGGATGCGTTGGAGTTTGGCGAGAATTTGCTCAACCTGGTTTTTCAGGATCTCGGGCCTGGCATTATCCCCCACCATGTCCTCCAGCTCTTCAGCCAATTGCCCCAGCGTCGCAGCTGGGTCAGCCGCAACCGCCTTCATGCTGGATACTGGCTCCAAGGCCTCATAGATCCCCACTGAATCGAATATATTGAAATGATCCTTATCAATGCGGTCACAGCGGCGTGTAGCGCGGCCAAGCATCTGTTCAAATAGGATACGCGAACGGATACGACGGATGAACACCACATTGCAGATTTCCGGGACATCGATGCCAGTGGTGAGCAGATCGACTGTCACGGCGATGTTGGGTAATCGTTCGTTCTTAAATTTTCGAATCATACCTTCGGGGCGGTCGATCGACCCCGTAATCTTCTCGATGGCGTCATCAGAAACAGGGACACCGCTTTCCTCGAAGGCCTTTTTCAGAATCCCCACAACCATATCGGCATGATCGTCTGTGGCAGCGAAGATAAGGGTCTTCTCCTCTCCGTCTGGATTGAGATATTTGACCAGCTCTCGTGCTACCGTGCGGTTAAAGTTCTTTGTTACAACAAGCTTGTTGAAATGATCAATTTCGAGTTTGACCTCATCAGGGATGTCCTCGATATTTGTTATCTGTCCTGTAGCTGGGTCATAGACAGGGATGGTGTCGCCTTTTTCCCATATGATTCCTTTTTTGGCCAGGCGCGTGACCAGTTGATGGGGCGGCTCATGGTCCACCAACCACCCGTCGATTACCGCTTCCCGGTAGCTGTAGGTAAAGATTGGATTGCCAAAGATCTCAATCGTGTGCGGGGCCGGTGTGGCAGTCAGGCCGATCTTGACCGCGTCAAAATAATCGATAACCCGACGGTATTTACTCAGATAATCCTTCTCGTTACGGTATAAGAGTTCATCATCGCTGAGTTCCCGGTCGAGAGTGTATCCGCGATGGGCTTCGTCAACAATAATACAGTCAAACTGACCCACACTGGGCACTTCACGGGTGTCCGAAGGATACATGATGGCATGCATCAAGGCTTGAATAGTGGCAATTCTGACTTTGGTGGTTGATTCGATTTCGGACTCGTACACATCCTTGAGATCGTAAATCTGATCAAAGGTCTTCAAATCTTCCAATCGGGTCTCTTTGAACTTGTCACCTGCTTGTTCGCCCAAGGAGTTTCGGTCAACCACAAACAAAATCCGACGAAACCGGTCTGACTTGATCAACCGGTAGATGAGCCCGATTGCGAGGCGGGTTTTACCGGTTCCGGTCGCCATGGCAATGAGAAGCCGTTTTCGCCCTTGGTCAAGGGCGGCTTCGATCTTTTGAACGGCTTTTTCCTGGTAATCTCGAAGTCCAAGGTAGTCCAACGGCTCGTTAGCGAGTTTCCCCTGGGCAGCCGGAATGTCCTGTTTGAGCAGCGCAATAAGTTCTTCAGCAGAATACCACCCCTGAAGCGGACGAGGGTGATTGGTGGGGCAACGCACGTCAAGGAACCAGATACCAGACTTTTCCTTGAGTTGCTCTAAATAGGGACGGGCATTGGTCGAAAAAAGGAAAGGAACCCTGTAGTCTCCCCAAGGTCCTTCAATGAACCGGGCTTGTCCGTCCAGTCTTGCTCCACTCGAATAGCGTTTGCTTTGTGTAAGATCAGCAACCACATCCTTGCCCATCTTCTTAGCTTCAATCACGCCAATGAAATCGAGCCCGACAAAAAGGGCGTAGTCCGCTGGGCCTGTCTCGGTTTCCCATTCGGCTATAGCCTTGTTCACACCCTTTTCTGGGCGAGTACCCTGCGAGTAACGAAACACCAGTGAGTCGGCCTGCCAACCCGCGGCACGCAGTTGAAAGTCGACCATCACTCGGGTTTCTCCCTCGGAGAGCTGTATCAAGCTGGCCCGCCGTGCAGCGGATTTCCGGGCTGACCGCCGGACGGCCTCGGATGGAGGGTTTTCACGGATTGCCTTGAAAACGCCCTCGGGATCTTGAGCTTCCTTCGCGGCAAGAGGCAGGTAAAGGGCATAAGATTTAGAGAACCAAGTTGCCAGACGCTCTGCGAGCCGCACGAGCAGAGTAGCGCGTGAATCTACATTCACTGCTGTCCTACCCGACTTGCTCTCACGGTTTAGAACTTGAAAGAAAGGGAGAAGTGTGGGAGGCAAAACACCGCGATTGCTCAGCAGATTAAGCCGGTCTATCTGCGTGGCGCCGTCGCGTTCCTTGAGGTCCTCAAATGCAAGAATGCATCGGATGAGATGCTCCCCAAGGAGTTCAAGTTTGGCTATGGTAGCTAAAGGCCTTTCTGCGAGCATCTCGGGGGCAACCGCATTCGCTATGGCTACCGCGAGGCCTGGGCATGACGCTCTCAATTCTGAAAAGTCATTCATAAAAGCTTACCCGTCTTAATACTGTAAGCCTGTTGTTGCGTTACGATTAAATGATCAAGTAACTTGATATCAAACAGTGCCGCTAAATCCTCAAGCTTTTTCGTCATTTCCAAATCAAGATCCGATGGGACGGGGTGCCCCTCTGGATGGTTGTGGACGAGGATCATTCCTGTCGCATTATGAATCAGCGCCGGTTTCAGAAGCTCCCGAGGATAAAAGGGCGTCCGATCAACTGTTCCCGCCGCAACTTCAGTTTGATGAACGATTCGCTGCGCTTGATTAAGATAGAGAGCATAGATGCATTCAGTGGTGCGGGAGCCTAAATGCATTCGAACAAAGGCAAATAGGTCCTCAGGGCAAGAAATGGATCTCTGCTTCTTGACCTGAACCTCCATACATCTGGTCAGGCAGTCCTGAAAAACCTGAAAAAAGGTGATCGTCTTTGGCCCCACGCCCTGGATTTTCTCCAAGCGGTCGTTTGGTTGCTGGAAAACGTTGACGATGGTTCCAAATCTATCAAGAAGAGCTTTTGCCAAGGGCTTTGTATTAATACGGGGAAGCGAGTAGGTCAAAAGCAGTTCAAGTAACTCGTAATCGGGAAGACCTTCTCGACGAGACCGGAGAAAACGGTCCCGCAGTCGTTGTCTATGTCCGGCTGGATCTCTAAACTTCTCGATTGAGGGTTTCATTTATCAATCCATCTCCCTGCTTTCAAGTAGAAAGCGCAGAGAAGCATTTAGACCTCTGGCTCGATCCCCCCGGAAGTTGACCTATTTATACCAAAAATTGAATATTATAGCAATTTCCAGATGGGTCCTCGCCATGGGAAACAATGAGGAACGGAAAAAGATAGGAGACTTGGTGGATTCGACCTACCGGTCTTAATCCACCCTACAGTCTTTTCTGCTCAATTCAGCTTCGATCTCTTCTGGACGGGGCAAGCACGATGTCTTGGAATCCGATTTTTGCCACTGGCTGTGGCACTTTTCCCTCCTTTATCGTCAGTGCAAGAGCTTCTCCTTTCTGAAGGTGACTCGAATTTTGCAACGGCCTGTTGCAGAAATTGTTCCTTCTCCACCGGGTAAACAAATGGCTTGAAGGACCCAATTGCTTGCAAATTGCTTCTAAATTGCTTCCAAATTGCTGAATTCAGCAAAGCCCCAGTTAAACAAGCTTTATAAACCATTAATAAAACAAGGGGAACCCCCTATGAGAAGGACGATTGCAATAGTAACTCTCAAAAGTTATTGTGCTTGAATTGCACCTATTCTTGGGCAACTCTTGGAAATGAGTGCAATAATAACTTCTTAAATTGTGAGATGTTAGAGTCTATTGCACCGTCATAGATTGCACCGTGGTTACCCCTTCGGTGCAAATTCAGTCGAATACCATAACCCCGCTCTTGTTTTTCCTCTACCACATATTCGGCCTTCCACCTCCAACTCTTTGATCAACCGTTGAACCTGACGGCGTGAAAACATTGGGAGAACCTGCATCAATTCGCCCAGGGGGCTTCCCTCTTTCTGGTTATCTTTGATATGTTTCAGAAGCAACATCTTATTCGTTTCCCGATCCAACCCTCTTTTTCTTGTATAAATTCCCTTTTTGCCGATAAACTCATAAAACTGCCGAGACAAGATATAACGAGTACCCCGTCCTCGGCTGATCTGCTCGATAACGCCGCTACTAACGAGTCGAATCAAATTTCCTCTAAAACATTCAGACACGGATTCATCTCGAAAGACATCGTCAATCACCAGAAGGTCTTGCGTAGTGAAAGACTCAAGCCGTTCCTTACCGAGTTTTTCGAGAAAACGGAGGAATTCCGGATGTTGCACTTCGCCATGGAGTGTTAACCAGACATGGTATGGATCCGTATGAGTGAAGTCAGGCTTAGGTTTGCTCTCTCGTATGCAGACCTCGTAAATACGGTTCATACCTTGACCGGAGCGTTCCACAAGGCCACATCGAGCCAGAGTTTCAGCGATCCGGCGGTTGCGTGGCGCCTGTTCCCAAAGAATATTCTCTGGTGTGATCCCGGGTGGGAAACCGCCTGGGCTTGCAATTTCTAATCGTCTTGGAAATTGGCGAATGAAGACCGACCCTGCCATTCGGTAGTCCCGGTGACTGATTGCATTCAGTATGGCTTCCCTTACAGCCAATTCGTTGAAGGTAGGGATATCCCATATAAACAAACCGTCTTGAAAGTGTTGTCTGTCATTTCTAAGGTTGATGAAGTTCCATAACTCATCATAGAAGGAGAAAAACCCCTGACGGAATTCCTCACGTTGTTGCGCTGGACCAGAAACGTCACCGGAGCGATATTCAAAAATCACCTCAGCTTGAGCAAGAAGTCTACCCAATGCTTCTCTTTTTCCGAAAAGGATCAAGGCGGCGTAAGTTACTCCCTCGCCTGCGAGTAATTCAGCATCAGATAACATCTGTTTAAAAGATGAGCCGCGCATTTTTTCGTTTTTTGATTTTTTAATCCACCGATTTCGAAAGTCTTCAATGGCTAAAGGATTAAGATCGTCCATATTAGCTTTGGGACAGACTTCCGCTGTATAGTCTGGACCTGACTCATCAAAAATACGCTTCAGCATGTCGGGCAACATAGGTACCAAGCTACCACCCGAGCGCATGAAGTAACGTCCTTCATAATGAATCGGTGTGCCAATAGGACGGGACGGAATGTGAAAAACCAGCACCCGTCCGTCTGGATGCGTTAGCTCCTCAGCATCGATTCGAAGATGTATACGTTCGGTTAAGCCTGCTTTCGTTCGCTCAAGGTTCCCAAAGGCCTGCGTGCCTGCGACACGACGCGGTATCTTATCAGTAACTCCAAGGATCATCTTGCCCCCGCCCTCATTTGCAAGGGCAACGCAATACTTCACAAGCTCCTCGAAATCGTAGCGCTGCTTTGCCTCTTTGAACTCGAAATGTTCGCTCTCTCTGGCCTGCATCCACGCTTCAAGTTGTTGAACACGTTCATTCATTCGGCTATATGCCCCGCTTCAAATCTCGCTCGATTCACTTTTCCAACCCAGCCTATAACGGTTTCAAAATTACAAGGGAATCGACTATAAAATCCCTCCTGACCTCCCTTTGCCAAAGGGAGGAAGAATACCCCTCTTTGAAAAAGAGGGGATTCGTAATGGAATCATGCCAGTTTCCATCAAAATTTGAACAACCCGACAGAGTTCTCAGAGGGGTTATTACACGGCTTGCAACCTCCCATAGTCATGTCCTTAGAAAAATATGGCTACCCCCAGAACTTGAACTATTTATACCAAAAATTTGATTTTATAGCAATTTCCGGATGGGGCCACCGGGGTCAGAAGGCAGGAATCCCTAAAGAAGATAGGGAGACGGGGGGATAGGGAGATGGGGGGGACACAGAATAGAAAACAGTAGGCAGATGGCAGATGGCGGATAGCGGATGGCAGGTGGCAGATAGCAAAGGGCGGAAAGCAGAGATCAGAAGCCAGAAAGCAGAAAGCAAAGGACAGTAGGCAGAAAGCAGCAGACAGAAAGCACAAGGAAGAAAATATCCGAAAGATGATAAAGGTGGAACAGCGTATGAGAGGAAAGGAAGATCACACCGGCAATATGTCACTCTCGTCCGAAATAGGTTTCTCACTGCAGACGCGAGGGGCACAGGGGTTTCGCCATACAAAATTAACTTACAGTCCAATCCTCCGGACATCGATCAGTTCGATCTCGCCCTTTCTTCCAAGAGCCTCGATCTCCTTCGTAAATCCAGATCGTGAAAAAAGTCCAAGACGAAGGTCGTCTCTTTGCCCTTCCGACGAAATAAGGGAAGCCTTTCTTCGAAGATCCCTCAGGATGTCAATTCCGACCGGCTTTTTCGACCATTTGCACTCAGCCGCAAAAACAGGGTTATCTCCTGCCACTGCGACCAGGTCGATCTCTTCGTTTCCGTTCCACCACCGTCCAGCCCGGTCATAACTCAGTTTGCTTTTTCCCTCATCGACGAGATACCGGAGAATTTCGACACATATTTTATCGAATACCTGGCCAATGAAGTTGTCCAGATGTGGAAGGATTTCCTCCTCCATGATCTTCCGCTCCCCGCCTTCCACAAGGCGGCTTTTATAGGGAAGAACAAAGCGAAACCAGAAACGAAAGAAGTTATCCGAAAGACGGTAAATCCCTTTACGGCTTTTTTCCGGATGCTTCTCCGTGACAGGGGTTTCTCTTTCGATCAATCTCAAGTCCTGAAGGACAGAGAGGTATTTACTGACCGGACCCCGCTCGATCCCGGTCCTCTGAACGATATCATTCATACGGGTATTTCCAAAGGCAATCGACTGGAGAACGGAAAGATAATGTTTTGGGTCCCGTAGTTCTTCCATCAGGATGAATCGAACCTCATCATGGAGAAACGCTGTTGGCTTCAGAATCTGTCTTTCAATGTTTTGACGTATGGAAATCTTATCAGAGAATTGAACCAGATAGGCTGGCACTCCCCCGAGGATGGCATAGGTCGAGATTCTCTCTTCGGGGGAATATCCCGCAAAAAAGCCTTTCACTGTGCGAAGGGGTAGGGGATGCATCAGGAGCTGCCCGGTCCGGCGACCATAAAGGGGGCTTTTGTGGCCTAAGACCTCCCGCTCCATGAAACTGATAAAGGAGCCGCATAGAATCAAGTAGAGCTTCGAATCTTTGCCCACCTCATCCCAGATTCGCTGAAGAACCGAAGGAAGGGCCGGGTTACTTGAACAGAGATAAGGAAACTCGTCAAGGACCAATACGATCCTGTCTTTCTCGGCGAGAGTAATGATGTATTGCAAAAGGGGATCCCAGTCCGGAGGGACGTCAGCCTGAAGAAGGGGGTTCGGATAGGAGAGATTGACCGCCTCTGAAAATCTCCGTCTCTGGTCTTGATCTGCCCCAAGATCAGCTACGAAATAGATCCCTTTCCCTTTCGCAAAAGTTTTTCTTAGAAGCTCGGTCTTCCCAATCCGGCGTCGCCCATAAACAATAATAAGCTCCGCCTTGTTTGAGGTCATCCGGTCAAGCAGAAGCTGAATCTCCGATTCCCGATTGACAAAAGTCAATTTATCTCCTTTGTCTTCCTTAGAGTAGTCTACTTCAAAGTAGACTAATTGGAGTCAATTGTCAAGCTGCACAAAGAATTTTTCTGAGAGGAGTGATTAAAAAGAAGGGAGAGAAAGAACAAACCAGTCAAATGGGAGTGGTTGGAGAAAAAACCGTTGGCGAAGGAATGGTCGGGGCGAGCAGATTTGGCCGGAAGGTGCCCCTGACGAGGGGCACAATATTAAACGAAACTTTCGTCTCCGGAAGGCTTGCCTTCACTGCCGTCCGGCCGCCTCACCATCTCGGCGGCGTGCCAAGAGTCGCTCCTTATTCGTCGCGACGGCACCCTCCTGCTCCTCCGCAGGAGTTCGGCAGTCAAGGTGTTTCGCTAAGAACGCTGCGACAATTGATTGCGAATGAATGGTCGGGGCGAGCAGATTTGAACTGCCGGTCCGGCCCGCTCACCGACTCGCGGGCGTGCCAAGAGTCGCTCCTTATTCGTCGCGACGGCACCCTCCTGCTCTTCCGCAGGAGCTCGGCAGTCAACGTGTTTCGCTAAGAACGCTGCGACAATTGATTGCGAATGAATGGTCGGGGCGAGCAGATTTGAACTGCCGACCTCCTGCTCCCAAGGCAGGCGCGCTAAACCAGGCTGCGCTACGCCCCGACGTATACAGCAAAAATAAATAACATATGACGAAGAAGAAGGCAACGGCGCGCTTCTACCGGCCGTCGATAAATTCGCTTATTACCTTTCTCAGTTTTCTCAATGCTTTTCCGCGGTGGCTGATTCCATTCTTTTCATCGACGGAGAGTTGAGCCATCACTCTTCCGCGTCGAGGAAGAAGAAAGACGGGATCGTATCCGAATCCCTTCCTTCCCACCTCCTTGAAACCGATTCTCCCCCGGCAAGACCCTTCTACAACTCTCTCCTTCCCTCCGGGTGATACAATCGCAATAGAACACTGAAACGTTGCACCCCTTTTTGAAAGGGCAACCCCTTCCATCGCTCTGAGAAGCTTTTGATTATTCTCTCTGTCGGAAGCCCCTTCCCTCGCATAGCGGGCTGAGTAGATTCCGGGCGCCCCTCTAAGGGCGTCCACTTCCAGCCCCGAGTCGTCAGCAATCGTTGTTTCGCCGAAGTATTTTGCATAGAACCGGGCCTTCTTCAGCGCGTTTTCAGCAAAGCTCTTTCCGTCCTCTTCGATTGAAGGAACATCCGTGAAGTCCCCTACGGAGCGGACCTTGATTCCCAGGCCGATCAGTGTCCCTCGAATCTCACGAACCTTCCCCGCATTCCGGGTTGCTACAATGACCTCCATTCGATTCGTTCCACTCACAGGCGAGATGCCTGTGCGACCCAAAAGGAGATGGTGGACACGCTCCATGCCTACGCCAAAGCTTCGACTGGCAAGCCGCTTTGTCCACCCTACGGACCTACGAGAAGGTAGGAAAATGGGGTAATAGGGTGGTGGGGAAATGCTCCCTGTGCTGCTACGAAAGAGACATCATTTGAATCTTTGTCAGTTCCTTTATTCCTCTTCTGGCCTTTCTCAGCATGTCGTCCATCTCTTGCTTCGTAAAGACGGCCTCTTCCCCCGTTCCTTGAACCTCCACGAACATGCCACTTCCCGTCATCACCACATTCATATCGACCTGGGCTCTCGAATCCTCGCTGTAATTGAGATCCAGGACGACTTTTTCATCGACTTTTCCCACACTGATTGCGGCAACAGAGTCCTTTAAAGGGATTTTTTCAATCACTCCATCTTTCACCAATCTGCGAAACGCATCCATAATGGCCACATAGGCGCCCGTAATAGAAGCTGTTCTCGTCCCCCCGTCAGCCTGAATCACATCACAATCAACCCAGATCGTCCTTTCTCCGAAGTCACTGAGGTCGATAACGGATCTCAGGGAGCGGCCAATCAGCCTCTGGATTTCGAAGGTACGGCCATTTCCACGGCCCGTATCCCTCGATGTCCGAGTATGGGTGGACCGGGGGAGCATCGAATACTCTGCCGTAACCCACCCTTTACCGGTATTTCGCAAAAACGGAGGGACTCTCTCTTCCACGCTTGCCGTGCAGATCACCCTCGTGTCGCCCCATTCGATCAGGACCGATCCTTCCGCATGTTTCATGAAATGTCTTGTGATCTTGACGGGCCGAAGTGTCTCAGGCCCTCTTCCATCGAATCGTCTCACGGGCGGTCTCCTTTGGAAGGGCGTTCAATCGAACCCCCTTGCGATAATCATCATTTTCTCAGAATGGACGTTGAAAGTCAACGGGAAGGGAGAATAAAAAAGGCCCCATATATCCTCTCCGTTTGGGTGGGGTTTGGATGGTGGGAGTCGGAGGATATATAGGGCCAAGACCTGATTATTCCGTTAACCTACGACTGCTCTATGCATGGCACATAAAAATTAGAACCTCCTCGATCGATGACCTTCCACTTCAACCACTTACGACTCAAGTTGAGAAACCTTGAATCCTGAATTCCTTTCCGCCTTTTCTCCTTCTTCTTTAACCACCCTCCGTAATGCCCCCATTCTTCGAACATCTCTCCCACCTCCCCTATTTCCCATTTGAGATTTCAGATTTTAGATTTAAGATCTTTCAATCTCCAATCTGCCATCCGCGATCTGCAATCTCAAAGTTTGAGGAGAGTCACATTCCTTTCCACTCCTTCATCGCCTCATTGAGGTCTTTCACCGTACCGTAAACCTTGCCAATCGATGAAGGCCGACCCTCCCGGTGAATTGGATAGACTCTGCCCCCTCCAGATGCCGCCGCCTCACCAAACTCCACGAGCTTACCCTTCTCCTCTGCCTTGATCTTCTCCAGCTCGAGTCCGTGCTCCTCCTCCATCTCGTGTTCCGTTAAATCTCCCGTGATCCAGGCCCAGCTCATGGGATATATATCCGGATTAAAAATTACCGAATAGAAATGCCATACAATGATGGTCAATGTCGCCAGGACCGCCTCATAAAAGTGGATCGCCCTGAAGAGATCATATGACCACTTCGGAAAATACCTCACCCAGTCCACTTCGAACCAGAGGACAAACCCGGTCGCCGTCATGACGAATGTTCCCCAGATCAACCCGAAATACTCGAGCTTCTCTCTGAAGTTAAACCTCCCCATCCGGATCGCTTTTGCAGGGCGATTAATGAACAGATTATTCTTGAAGGTCTCCCACATGTCACGGGCATCCTTCAGCCCGGGGATCATATCCCGGATGATCCCTCTTCCTCGTTCGGTAAATATGCAGTAGAGGAAGTGATAAATCCCCAGCGTCAGCGTGGCCACGCCGGAGAGACGATGCAGAAACCCCCGGAAGGTCATCCCGGATGGAACATCTGTGATGGGTGAAGCCCAGAAGGCCTCCGGGTATTTCAGTGCAAATCCCGTGATCACCAGGATCGTAAAATTGATGGCCAGGTTAAGATGCTGGATCCGCTCGTTTAAGGTCAACCTCAGGTACTTCTTCGCCATCTCCCACCCCTCAATAAAATTCGGAAAACTCCAAATCCGAATATCGCTATTCGGAACAAACCTAAAACTCAAATTTCAGCATCTTGATCTTTTCTCTGTTTGAGACATTTTCGTTTTGAACAGTCGTGATTGTTTCGGATTTCGTGCTTCGAGCTTCGGATTTCCCGTTTCAGGCCATGCTTGGAAGTGGGTTTAGTGCCTTCGGTCGACGGTCTTCCGAAGCCAATCCATAAAGTTAAAGAAGGTCAACCCTCCGATCACCATCACGATCAACACCAGGTAGATGATCCTCACCCAGGCAATAACGTGCTCCCCGAAGTCCTCTCCACTGAAGGAGGCCACCTGATGGATTTTCCCTTTCGCGAAATTCTCAGATGCCCCGGGATGACAGTTTCCACAGGTCTTCTGCAGGTTGTCCTTGTGAATCATCGATTTGGGATCCGAAGAAGATCTGATCTCGTGGACGCCGTGGCAGCTTGCACAATTTGCTGAAAAGGTATCTCCCCCTCGATAGGAAAGACCATGAAAACTATCATAATAGGATTTCACCACCGTCTTGGTGATCCCATACTCCCTTGAAATCCGCTCCGCCGCATGGCACTGCGGACAGGTTGTCAGGGCAATCCGCTTCTCGTTGACCGGCGAGTCCGGATCCACCTTTGCCTTGACTCCGTGAAATCCATGGCATGTCGTACACGTTGGAGAGTCAATCCGTCCTTTCGCTGCCAGAACGCCATGGATGCTTTCGTCGAACTGTTTTGTGATGTCCGGGTGACAGGCACCGCAGGTCTGGGAGATGTTCGATCGGAAGATGGAGGATTTCGGATCGATCAAGGATCCCAGCTTGTGGCTTCCATGACAACTCACGCACGTTACTTCTCCCGACTTGGCGTGAATGCTTGTTTTAAAAAGTTCCGCAGGGGTAGGGCCTGTGCCCAGCGCATGCTGTTTGACGAATTCCTTATCCGAGTGGCATCGATTGCAGGTCTTGTCGATATTGGCAGAGTTGGTCATCGACTTGGGATTTTTGGTCGGAAGGATCGTATGTTTTCCATGGCAGTCATAACAGTGGGCGGCGAGCGCCATCCCCTTCATGATCGCTTTGGCATGGAGACTCTGTCGGTACTCTTTCTCCTCCTTCCCATGACACTTGGCGCACTCGACACTTCTGTCCGCAGCCTTGTTGCCTCCCTCTGCATGAGCATCATCTCTTACTTTTGTATGACAGTCCCAGCACAGAAGCTTCCCGTGAACCGACTCCTTGAACTTCTCCTCCGAGATAAAGAGGGAGACCTTCTTGCCCGCTCTTTCCTTCGACATGCCCTCGTCCTGATGGCATCCGAAACACATCTTACTATCGGCAGCCCCCCACGCAACCCCTCCTCCCAATGCGATCAACACCACCGGGAGAAAGATCCACCCAACCCTCGCCTTCATGCCGGCACCCTCCTCGGAATCCACAAAGGAACAACTCTTTCCGTCAAATTCTCCCGCTCAATCTTCTCAAAGGCGCACTCAACAGCCGACCTCAACTCCTCCATATCGACCGGCTTCATCGCCTGATAGAATATCCCTGCCCCTCTCAGTCGCTTCACCAATCCGAGGGCCTCTTCCGACGTAATCACAATCACCTGGATGCCGGAATCGATCTTCTTCAGAAGGGGGACGAGATCACACGCCCTCACCCCTTCAATCTCCTCATCCAGCAGTACCACATGGGTTCCCCCGCTCCTCACCCTGCGGATCATCTCACTGACAACCCTTGCGGTCTCCACCCGATAACCAATCCCATGGAAAAACGTGCTTAGCGACCTCGCCCACAATTCGTCCTGATATACAACAAGAATCGTCTTCGATCTCATCGCACTACCCCCCTTACCCGTTCATATGGCACGAGCAGGCATTTCGCCTTTCCGGAATGAACTAAACGCAGCACCTATAAAAGAGGAGAATATGATGCCCGCCGGTATTAACTGGGCCAAAACCACCACGATCCCGCAGGTCATGAAGAACCAAACGCCCAGCAACCCAACCCCTCGAATTCCTCCTGCATAGGCGATTCCCAATGACGCCAGTGCAATCGACAAAACCAACACCAGGCTCAAGATCATCAAAATCTTCTTCATTTGTCTCGACATGTTACATCTCCTTTTGATCCATTGATAGGGCGCTCCTTGCAATGCCCTCACCTGTTCATTTCTCAACGGTTGCAGGTTCGTACCCCGGAACTGCCATTTTCTTCTTCTCTTCTGCTTTCACTTCCTCCATTGGGCTCTTCCGTTTGAAGACCATCGACGACGTTGTCCCGATAAACGAGAAGAAAAGAATCCCGGCAGGAATCAGTTGAAGGAGAACAATGACTGCCCCGATGATAATGAAAATCCAGAGGGCAATTCCCGCATCCTTCATGTTAATGCTCCTCGCAAACGCTGGCGTCGCCATGAGCATTACCGCTCCGATCGCTAACCCTGTCAGCCATGCCTTTTTTCCTTTTAACATACCTCATTCCCCCTTTCTCCTGGGCTCATCCCAAATATTTGCATTAGCCGTGCCAAAGGGGAACAGAAATCCACTACTTTATTAAGCGATTGATATTATAGGTTGTTTTAACTATACGGAGAGAGCGAAGAATGGTCTTCAGGTCACAAACTGCATATATAAAATATGCAGAATTCATGAAATTAAGACGAAATTGTGTCGTAATACACTGAATTATTTAGCTTTTAAAAAGAATATAGAATTCATGCACCTCAATATTTCCAGGAAGCACCCGGAGGCGGACCCCCTCATACCTCAATCTGAGACGTCCTGGCAATAAACGTAGCCATCTGAATGATCCCTGTCAGGTAGTGATCGACCCCGATGTTTTCATTCGGAGCATGGGTGTTGGCCGTCTCGAAGGGAGCTCCCAGACCGATAATAAACGTTGGACCTCCAATGTAGAGAGGGAAAAGACAGAGAGGACCTGAGCCGTCCAGAAGAGGCCAGACGACCGGATCTTTCCCTGTTACATCGCGGGCTGTCTCGATGGCCAGGCGAGCCCATGGATTGCTCGGGTTCAATCGATACTCTTCGAATTCACCGCGGACCCGAAGTTCGAAGGGACCAAAAGGAGAAGTTTCAATGGCCCGGATAACCTTCCCCTTGATCTCCCCTCCTCCCTGCTTCTTGACCAAACGGAAATCAAGCTGGGCCGATGCCTGAGCAGGTATGATCGTCTTGGGCTTCTCCCCGATCCAGCCGCTTCGGATTCCAGAAATATTGCACGTCGGACTGAAGAGGAGGGTCCTTAAATGCTCGACACTGTCGCCCTCTGACAGGGTCTTCGTGATACCGTATTTCTGTTTGAACTCCTCCGGATCGAAAGGAATGTTTCTGATAAGGGACATCTCCTCCTCGGAGGGTGGGATGACGTGCTCATAATGACCGGGAACAAGGATCCTCCCTTTCTCATCCTTTAGAGACCCGAGAAGTCGGACCAGGTCCCAGATACTTGAGGGAATCAGCGGGGCATGGCCTGAATGAACATCCCGTTTGGCCCTCCTGCAGTCCACGCGAACGGAGACTAACCCTTTGTTCCCGAGGAAGATCTGAGGCCTGCCCGATTCATGAATGCCACGGTCACAGAGGATCGTCGCATCCGCCCTCAGGAGGTCCCGGTAAGTCTCGAGGTACCGCCTCAGATTGGGACTTCCAACCTCTTCCTCTCCTTCAAAGAAGAGCTTGAGGCGAATGGGCAACCGCTTCAGGACGCGGAGAAGAACTTCGGCAGCCTTGATGTTGGCAAAGAGGTTCCCTTTGTCATCCGTCGCTCCCCGGGCGTAAATGAATCCATTTCGGATCACCGGATCGAAGGGATCGGAATGCCACTCCGGGAGTGGATCAGGATCCTGAACATCGTAATGCCCATAAATGCAAAGGGCCACACGGGCTGAAGGATCTCCGCCCTCGCCAAAAACGACGGGGTTCGCATTCTCAAGGGTGAGGATACGCGAACTCAACCCGAGACGGGTCAGCTCATCGAAAAGAAATTGAACGGTCGCCTCGATGCCCACCCCCGTCGTAGAGACACCGGGTCTTCGCAGAAAGGCCATTAACTCTTCCACCAATCGTTCTTTCTGGTCATTCACATATGCTCGAATCGAAGGGATCAAGTCCATCATTGGCTCCTAACTCCCGGGTTCACCGGGAAAATAATTACCCTTTGAATTCCCAAATCACAAGCTCCAAATCCCAAATAAATTGGTAACGTTCAAGCGGACATTCATGAAAATAGCCCGGCGATTCATCGCCGGGGCGCAGATAAAATGAAACGAACGTCCCATCGGGACGATCGAATCTTAATCCCGTGAATATTTTTCAAATCCCTTTTTCTTTCGTCCCTACGGGACTTTTTATTACGGTTCCGGTTCCCGGCGATAAATCGCCGGTCTATTTTCACACATCCCTCTCGGGATTTTCTCAAATCTCGCCATCTCCTTAAGTTAGCGCTTATGCCCACGAGGGGAGGGGAGATTTTAGGGAAGAATTTCTTGAAAATGTTAGAGATAATTTCTCAGACTTAACAGTCTAAGAATCTACGCCTCGTCCGGGACTTTGCCCGGAAGAGATGGCCCCTTCGGGGCAGTAATCTTTGTTTCGTAGGGTCGGCGACCCCGCCGACCGGTCCGGCAGGCGGGGTCGCCTGCCCTACGTACAATCTGAAACCAAAAAAGATCGACAATCTTTTGTCGATATGCATCCGCTAAGCACCTATAGCTTCTCCGCCAGATCTTCCATGACTGCGATTCCCGTGCGAATCCCCTTGAAAAAACCCTCAAGGTCCATGCTCTCATTGGGCGCATGGTTGTTCTGATCGTGGGTCGCATGAGGAATCACGAAGCAAGGTTTTCCCAGGATATCGGTAAAGACATAGTTCGGCCCGCTTCCACCGATGTTCGGAAAGACGAAGGGATCTTCGCCATAGGCCTTTCGAACGGATTTCTTGATAATCCCCACAGCAGGGTGGTCGATCGGGGTTCGAGAAGGCTCGATCATGCTATGCGTGGCATATTCGATATCTTCGAAGCCTTGAGCCCTCAGGTGACGCTTCAACTTATCAAAAATATCTTCCGGGTTCTGGTTCGGAACGAGGCGAAGGTCCACTTTGGCAGAGGCAACCGCCGGGAGTACGGTCTTCGATCCCTTACCGACATAACCGCTTACAATCCCTGCGATGTTGCAGGTGGGCTCGAAGACCAAGTTCATGTAATAATGCTTCCCTTCTCGGCCCGGGAGAAAATCGGTGATGCCGAAATGGTTAAGAAGTGCCTTCTCATCATAAAGGATCTGGCTCACGGCTTCTCTTTCAAGGGGCGTCGGCGGGAGAACGTCATCATAAAAGTTAGGAATGAGAACCCGGTTGTTACGGTCTTTCAACGTGGAGAGGGCCCACACCAATCGCCACGCTGGATTCGGGATGGATGTGGCCCGCATCGAATGCTGGTCTCTCGGGCTCGTCCTGATTTTCAGCTCCGCATAGACCATCCCCTTGAGCCCGAGGATGAGAAGGGGTTTCCCGGATTCGTGGATATGGCTGTCGGAATAGACGACCAGGTCCGAAAAAAGAAGATCTTTGTGGCTCGCTGCAAAGGGCTTGAGGCTGGGGCTCCCGATCTCTTCCTCCCCTTCAAAAAGAAATTTCACAGAAAGGGGAACGGACCCCGAACTCCGGATGAATGCTTCCACAGCTTTGACATAGCTGAAGAGCTGGGCCTTATTGTCGGAGCTTCCCCGGCAATAGATCTTGCCGTTTCGAATCACAGGCTCGAGAGGGGGAGACGTCCACTCCTCCAGCGGCTCCGGAGGCTGGATGTCATAGTGACCGTATATCAGGAGCGTTGGTTTTCCTTCCCTGAGAATTTCTCCATAGACAACGGGATGACGGTCCGTCTCAAAAATCCGGGTCTTGATCCCGGCTTCTCCCATGAATCGCGCCAGAAGGCTTGCACACTCGCTCACTCCTTCGTTACGGGTGCTGATGCTCGGCTGGCGGAGAAACTGAAAAAGCTCATCAAGAAACCGGGAGCGATTGGCTTCGACGAATTGATCTGGTGTAGTCATCGTTACTCCTTGTCTGCAATCATTGATGCAACAGGTTCGACGTTAGAGGTTGGAGACTGAATCCTTTACCTGAAACCTTGAGCCTCAGGCCTCAGACCTTTCTACCTTTCCCTCATCTTGGGATCGAGGGCCAGCCGCAGACCATCCTGCAAAAGATTGATTCCAAGGACGAGAAGGATGATGGCCAAGCCTGGAAAGATCGCGAGATGGGGTGCGACCAGCAGATAGTTCCTCCCGTTCGAGAGCATGGCTCCCCACTCGGGCGATGGCGGCTGCGCCCCGAGTCCGAGAAAGCTGAGACTCGACGCAGTCAGTATGGATATCCCCACACGAAGGGTCGCCATGACGAAGAGATGGGGGCTGATATTGGGAAAAACATGCCTGCACAGAATTTGAAAATTGCTGATCCCGATGGCCCGACAGGCCTCAATGTAGGGTTCCTCCTTGACCGAAAGCGTCGATCCTCTTGCCAACCGAGCAAAGATCGGAACAGTATAGATCCCTACCGAAATCATGGCATTCGTCAGGCTGGGGCCGAGGATGCTGATGATCGCGACAGCCAGGAGAACCCCAGGAAAGGCCAGAAGGATATCGATAAGGCGCATGAGGATTGTGTCAAGCTTGCCTCCTGCATACCCCGAAAAAACACCGATTGGCACCCCGATCATCATCGCCAGCAGAACCGAGACAATGCCCTCGATCAGGGACAACCGGGCGCCGAAGATGAGGCGAGAGAGGATATCGCGTCCCAGCTCATCCGTTCCGAGGAGAAACGTTGAATTCGGCCGAAGAAGGGTCTGAGAGAGGTCATTTTTCAAAGGGTCACAGGGCGCTATCACATGAGCCAAAAGAGCCACTCCAATGAAGAAGAAGACCAGGAGCCCACCGGGGATGGCCAGGCGGGACCGCTTCAATTCATGCCAGATCCTCTCCCAGCGCGCCCTGCGAGCTGAGACAGTCCTCCCAAGGGCAACCTCGGATGGAATGGTGATCTTCGGCTCGGTCTGCAGTTCCATCGGCATCTCACCCGATCAATGGACACGGATCCTCGGATCAAGAAAACTGTAAAGGAGGTCGGTGAGAAGGTTCACCAAAACAAAGGTCGTCGCCAGAATCAAGACGCAGGTCTGAACCACCGGAAAGTCCCTCGCGAGAATAGACTGAACGACAAGCCTGCCGATCCCCGGCCACGCGAAAACCGTCTCCGTTACCACCGCCCCTCCTAAAAGGTATCCGAGCTGAAGGCCGACGACCGTAACGACCGCCACCATCGCATTTCGCAGGGCATGTTTGCCGATCACCATCCATTCCTTCAGCCCTTTTGCCCGGGCTGTCCGGATGTAGTCCTGATCCAGAATCTCCAGGAGGCTCGAACGAACCATCCTTGAGATGACCGCAGCACTCGGGGCGCCCAACGTGACCGCAGGGAGGACCAGATTTTTCCAGCTCTCCTTTCCCACAAGTGGAAACCATCCGAGATAAACGGAGAAAAGAAGCATGAGCATGAGTCCAAGATAGAAGGTAGGCATCGACACTCCGACCAGAGAGGCCATCATGCTCAGGTTATCGAAAATCGAATATTTTCGTACTGCCGAGATGATCCCCGTGATCCCTCCAAAGAGGATCGCCACGAAGAGACTCGCTACGCCAAGAAGAAGGGTATTGAAATAGCGGGAGCCCACCTCCTCCATCACAGGTTTGCGCGTTCTGAAAGAGTCTCCAAAATCACCCACGAGAGCCCGGCCCATGAAATGAACATACTGGAGAGGAAGGGGGTCTTCGAGCCCGAGAGAGATACGAACACGGTTGACATCCTCTTCGGAGGCGTCAATCCCCGCCATGATCCTGGCAGGATCTCCGGGCATGAGGTGGATCATCAGAAAAACCCCGATGGAGACCCCTGCGATGACCGGGATCACCAGGAGAAGTCGTCGAATGACGAAAACCATCATAAGAGAGCCTGTTCAGGTCGTGTAGAAAATAGCATAGCGCAAAGGGCATAGTGCATAGCGTCATTACGGAGAGCAAAAAGCATTTGAAATTTTTGGGTGCCCTCCATGGGGCTATTACATAGAAGATTCTCGGTTAAGGTCGGGGGGAGGATCCCGGTTTCGTTAAAAGGTCGGGGCAATGGGCTTCAAATCTTCTCACATCACTTGTAGGGAACGGTTTGAAACCGTTCCCTACGCACCTCGCATGTCCATCCCACCCTCGTCCTCTCCCGCCTGCGGGAGAGGCGCAAGCAACTGCAGGACATTATCTCTTGAAGGTGCGATTGAAGCCGATATATTCATAGGGGTAGACCTCCACTCCGTGGGCGCTTGCCCGCCTCGCAAAGACCTGATCTTCATAAAAGAGGATAACGGCCGGACATTCCTCATAGACTATCTTCTGGATGTCATACAGAACCTGGAATCTCTTCTTCGGATCTGTAATGCCTTCCTGTTCTTCAATGAGCCTGTCTACCTTCGGATTGGAATATGAAAAGTGGTTCATCTTGCCCCCGGTTTTGACGGTGAGGTTGAGGGTGAGGTCAAGGTCTCCGGTTGGGCTCCCCTTGCCCATGAGGAACATGGGGACTTCCGTAAATTTATCGAGAAGGGCCGTCAGGGTCCCCCAGTCAGGGGCCTTAATCTCGGCTTTGATTCCCACTTCCTTCAACTGTCCCTGGACCGCCTCTGCAACCTGCCTGTCCATGAGGTAGCGGCCGGTGGGTGTGTAAAACGAAGTGGTGAACCCGTCCGGGTACCCAGCTTCGGCAAGAAGCTTTTTTGCCTTTGCCGGATCGTAGGGGTAGGGCTTGAGGCCTTGAATCGCGCCCGGAATAACGGGGGATTCGAAGCTTCCCCCCAGGGTTCCCACGCCTTTCAGGATTCCGTTCACAATGATTTCGGGATTGATGGCATGGTTGACTGCCCTCCGGACCCGGATGTCATCAAACGGTTTAATCCTGTTGTTCAACCCAAGGTAAATGGTTCGGAACCCTTTCTCCCGGATGACCCTCACGTCCTTCGATTGATTGAGTTTATCAAGAAGAACGCTGGGAACCGAGGAAATCACATCCGCCTCGCCGCTTAGGAGAAGCATGACCCGTGTGGAATCCTCGGGAACGACTTTAAAGACCAGCTTATCCAGATGAGCCTTCTTTCCCCAGTAATTCTCATTCCGGGCCAGAACAACCTTTTCTCCCGGAGTCCAGCTTTCAAATTTGAAGGGACCCGTTCCGGAGGGGTTCTGGCCGTATTTCTTTCCCAGCTTCTTCGCTTCAGCCGGGCTGATGATGGCGATATTATAGGCTGTGAGTGCGGGAAGAAAGGGTCCAAAAGGTTTGTTCGTGGTGAATGCAACCGTATATTCATCCAGAACTTTGACCCCTTTGATCATGACGACGGAGCTCTTCCGTGGTGAGGCAATGGCAGGATCGACAATCCGGTCAAAGGTGTATTTGACCGCTTCCCCGTTGAAGGGCGTCCCATCATGGAATTTCACCCCCTTGCGGAGTTTGAATGTCCAGGTCAACTGGTCCGCCGAGATCTCCCACGACTCAGCGAGACAAGGGATGATATTCATGTCGAGGTCATACTTCACAAGAGTCTCATGAATCTGCATCACCGCTCTCGAAGTGGGAACATCCGTTACAAACTGGGGATCAAGGGTGAGCGCATCCGTTCCTGTGGCATAGATTAGCGTTCCGCCGACCTTGGCAGCCTCCTGCTGGGCCTGTGACACCGGAGCCATACAGAAAAGGGATAACAAGATTGCAAGAACCAGGCATGCTTTCTTCATCGTGCTTCTCCTTTTTATATTGGTTTTCGCCGTGGAGTGTCAGTTAGAGAACCCGGACAACGATAAAAGACTATTATAAGACCCTTTTGTCCAATCTTCCAGAACGTTTGCCGCCTCTTGACCATGAAGTGAGAATGGCCGCCAGGCCAATGATTAAGATGAATTTCCAGACATCCTGGATGCTTTCGAGGGAGGGCTTCCCTGTTTCCAGAGACGAGACAGAGGACCTGAAGGCAATCAACATTTCAGCGAAGGCAACTCCGACAACCATTCCCAGGTTCCTCGAAAGGGCCAGGAAACTCGAGGCGAGACCGATCTTCTCTTTTGGCAAGGACCCGATGATGGCACTGTTATTGGCTGGATTGAAGAGGACGATCCCGATGCCCAGTACGATCTGTCTCCAGAGGATGCTGTAATAGGCCGCATTTCCTCCAAGAAAGACGAAGGAAAAAACGGCGGAAGACGTGAGAACGAGCCCGATCGTTGCAGGAAATGTTACTCCAACGCGATCGGAAAACTTCCCGCCCCAGGGAGCAAGGACCATGACGGTGAGGGCAACGGGAAAGATAAGCATTCCCACTTTCGAAGGTGTAAGCCCCAAAATGTTCTGAAGATAGAAAGGCATCACAAAACTATGGGCAGCGCTCATCCAGAAGGCGAGAAAGCTGGCTGCCAGGGAAGAGGTGAAAAGTCGCGTCCTGAATAGACGAAGGTCCACCAGGGGGGAAGGAGACCGGATCTCGATACCGATGAAGAGGATGAAGCAGGCGAGGCTCAAACAGAGCCACCCCCAGAAAAAATAGGCTGTCGCCCTGCCCACCCCGTTTAGAAAAAGAAGAAGAGAGGTGAGGAAAGCGAAGAGGAGGAAGGCTCCCTTGAGGTCTAAGGAGACCTTCTTTACTCGTGCGCCTCTTTCCAGCACTTTCGACGAGAGAAGGATCCCGACAACTCCGATGGGAAGATTGATGAAAAAGACGGATCGCCATCCGAGATGCTCAACGAGAAATCCTCCGAGAAGGGGCCCTGTCAGGAAGCCAGCGGAGACGACCGAGCCGATAATCCCCAGCGCCTTGCCCCTTTCATTATCCGGAAAAGAGGACGTGAGAATCGCGGGGCCGCTGGCCATGAGTGCCGCGGCTCCCACGCCTTGAACTACTCTCGAACCAATCAGGAAGTAGATCATGGGTGACAGTCCGCAGAGGGCTGAACCCAGTGTAAAGGCTGAAAACCCGAAGAGGTAGACGCGCCTCTGTCCGAGAAGATCCGTCAATCGTCCCATCAGGAGAAGGCAGCCGGTGATGATGATGAGGTAGGCAACGACCACCCAGGATCCGGCCTTCACATTTGTATTGAGCGTCTCGATGATCGTCGGAAGGGAGATGTTGACGATGCTGGCATCGAGAGTTGACATGAAGACGCCAATCGAAATGTTAAACGTTACCCAGTGGCGTCGGTCCATCCCGAGAATAGACATGGGGCTAATTTCCTGATAAAAAACGTGACCGTGTCCGTTGTCGGTGTCCGTCACCCAAAAGAATTTTGCAGAGGCGGCGTTCTCGCCGCGCTGTCGCTCTGGCGCAGCAGGTGCCCTGCCGTTCGGCTGAGCTCACGACGAAGCCCCGGGGGGCGCAGCAAGCAGCGCCCCTACGCATCAATTTCATGTCATGGGTGACAAACCCGCCACGAATGATTACATAGATTTTCATCTTTGCGCAAGACCTGCCTGTCCCATCCAGACAATGAAATTGCCCACCCCCCCGGGTTTCTGCTATACTGCTTCTTCTCTTGCGGCGATTGGGCTGATTCGCAGGAAATGAGGCATCCTCTGGGGACAATTCAGGGCATGCCCTCCGATCTCAACGCATTCCTCCGGATCGGCGGAGAGGGAAGGGTTGCTTGCTTCACGGGAAAGGTCGAGATGGGACAGGGGATTATCACCTCTCTTGCTTAACTTCCCGCCGAGGAGCTTGACATATCCGGGATCTTCAGATGATCAGAAGCAAGATCGATAAGGATGGCCTTGGCCTCCGCAGCGGCTTCCCTGAGGGCCGGGCCGAAGTACCGGATCGTTCTCGACCCGAAGGTACCCATGTCCCAAGGACAGAGGTCCGTATCTCCCACTCCAAAACGCAGGTCTTGCTGGGTACGGAGACCAAGCCCTCTATTCATTTCCTGCGTTCACATATTTACCCAGCGTGTCCGTCGCTTTAAGTCCAATCCCTGTCAGGATAAGTACAATCGATTCCTCACTGTTTAATAGTCCCTTCCGGTGAAGGCGGTCGATAGCTTTCACAACCACGGCCGAGGTGGGTTCAACATAGATTCCCCGCCTGGCGAGGTCTTTCCAGCCATCCATGATTTCCTTCTCCGAGACGATTTCGAAACACCCTCCTGTCTCTTGAGCGATTTCCAGGATCCTCTTCCCCCTGACAGGCTTGACGCATGCGATCCCTTCTGCCAGGGTCGTCTGAGATGGGACTTCCTCCACCTTCCCGGCCTTCCTGTAAAAGGCTTGGTAGATCGGTGAAACGGCCTCGGACTGAATTCCGATGAGCCTTGGAATCTTATTGATCATTCCATGGCTCACAAGCTCCTTAAAGCCCTGGTAGAGACCAATGTAAATGCCGCCATATCCTGCTGGGCATAGAATTGCATCAGGAATTTTCCAACCCAGTTGTTCACCAATCTCGAAGGCCATGGTCTTAATTCCCTCTGAGAAAAATGGATTCCAATTGTGGGAGGCATAATAGACCTTCTTTGCCTCGTTCTGAACCGCTGCTGCCGTATCTGCCCGGGTGCCCGGAACCTTGACTAACTGAGCACCATATGCCCTGATCTGAACAAGCTTTCCCTCGGAGGTATAGGCAGGGCAATAGATTTTACATTGAATCCCCGCCCTAGCCGCATAAGCTGCAATGGAGGCTCCGGCATTCCCTGAAGAATCGGCGATACAACTTGTGACACCAAGCTCCTTGAGCTTACTGATCAAGATGCTCGATCCCCTATCCTTGTACGACCCGGTGGGACAAAGGTAATCGAGCTTGAGAAGAATCTTCCTGAAATCCCCCAACGAAAAAGGAAGGAGGGGAGTGAAGCCTTCGTGAAGGGAGATGATGTTTTCATCATCCACAATCGGAATCGACTCTCGATACCTCCAGACGGACATTACTCTTCCTTGTAAGGAGGAAATTGGAAAGGGCTTTGGAGCCCAGTCCAGATCAAAACAACCTCCGCACTGGCATCGAAAATCTCGGGTTTCGACAGGATATTCTTTCTTACAAAGAGAGCATAGAAATCGGATTCTGTCTTCCATGGTTCCTCCTGAAAAAGAATTCCCGCGGATCGCAAGCGTTTAGAAAAAAGGCCGTGAAGTTAGCTCTTTTTTAAAATGCGTAGCGTTTTACTGTCAAGGCTTCTATGAGGCTTGCCAGAGAGAAAGGGATAGGGACTTGGGTCGAATTATAGTCGGGTGTAAAAAATGATCTCCGACCTCACCACTTTACCCGATTCTTTTTAGAAGCGGCAGGGGATCGACGAAGTGTTTCTCGAGACCTAATGCTTCAGCCTTCAGTCCGAAAGATAAGCCCATCAATTGGGTGAAGTAGATGATTGGAAGCTGGAAGGATTCTTTAAACTCCTCCTCGATCTGCTTCTGCCGGGCATCCAGATTGACATGGCAGAGTGGACAAGCAACAACGACCGCCTCAGCCCCAACCTTTTTTGCATCTCTAAGGATCTTCCCGCTCAACTCCAGAGCAATCGGAAGCTGTGTGATTCCAAGGGAGACACCGCAGCAACGGGTCTTATAGGACCAATCAAGGGGCGTTGCCCCAAGGATTTTCATCAGTCGATCCATCTGGGTGGGGTACTCGTAGTCTTTCACCTCCGTGATCTTCGGAGGACGGGTGATGATGCAGCCATAATAACAAACTACTTTCAGCCCTTTGAGAGGGCTGATCACTTTTGAAGTCACCTGTTGATAGCCGACTTTTTCCGTGACTGTATTGAGCAGATGTTCAACTTTCATCCCATTTGAAGATAGCCGGGGAATTTCTTCAGCCATTTTCTTTCTCAACAACTCATTCTCTTCCGTATCTTTTAACGCCGTTCGCATTCTAAGAAAGCAGGAAGGACAGGGTGTGGTGACATTGTTGAATCCTTCCCTCTTCATCAGGGCGATGTTCTTCATTGGAAGCAATGTCGAGAGGTAATGGTCTGTGGAATGGGCAGGAGTGGTCCCGCAGCATCCCCATCCATCTGGCTCGTGGAGAGAGACTCCAAGTGTTTCGAAAACCGCCTTTGTGGAAAGGTCATACTCCTTCGATGTTCCATGGAGGCTGCAGCCGGGAAAGTAGGCCAATCCGTCCTTCTTCTCCGATGTCTTCCCCTTTGCCTTCGGTTTCCCAAAGGTCGGAAGAATTCTTAACTTGCCATTCTTTAGCATTTTCATCGCCAGGGGCAGGTCATTCTTCCGCACCTGCTCGTAGTTGAACTGACCTCCGATGATCTGACGGAGATAGATCTCTCCCATCAATCCGGCCTCGTACATTCTTCCAAACCATTTAATTCCTCTCAGGGCTGCGTCGTAAAAGAGGGGAACCGCCGGGACCTTGGATTCGATCCGTTCCTTCCTCGCCATGATCTTCAGAACGTCCACGACCTTCGTAATGTTGATATCGTGAGGGCAGCGGGTTGCACAGGTCTCGCACATGGCACAGAGCCAGATCGTCTTCGAATGAAGGACCATTTCCTTCTGACCGAGCTGGATGGCACGCATCAGTTGATTAGGAACGAGGTCGAAATGTTCAGCCACCGGACAGCCTGAAGAACATTTCTGGCACTGGTAACAGAGAAAGACGTTCTCGCCAGATTCCTTGCGAATCTCCTCAGCAAAATCGGCACTTGGCAATCTATCCATTAATCAACTCCCCTGGGAATAGCGGAACCTTGGAATGATGGAATATTGGGTAACCCAAGTATTACTCGGTGCGTTCGGGGAACGCACCCTACAAGTTTTCTTCTTTTTCACCCATTATTCCATCATTCCATTATTCCAATCTTCCGGTTATACCATTTGTGGTCGAGGCAGGAGGCCGGCGGCCTTGGCAATCTCCGACACCTTCTCCTCCCACTCAATCGCCATGATGTGGATCCCCTTCACCCCGGGAATCTC
>Ga0209777_10001382_pt1 | contig 35400 bp, 30 predicted proteins | sample FrelakmetHBP12HB_FD_187147 | JGI IMG/M metagenome (GOLD analysis project Ga0209777, IMG submission 187147) | Freshwater lake sediment microbial communities from the University of Notre Dame, USA, for methane emissions studies -HBP12 HB (SPAdes)... | ecosystem: Environmental > Aquatic >...
ATGCATCCATTCCGGGCGGGTGTAGTAATAAGAATTGTACAGATTATCATAAGCCTTGTACCACAGACTGCCATCGCGCTGGTCTACAACCAACGCTTTGATCCAGTGTGTGGTCCCGTAGTAGAGCCGCGGACCTGGGTATGGGCTGCGGTTGATAGCCCAGACTGAATCGGCATATGGGATGGTAATTTCACCCAATACACCCGCTTCGGGAATACTGGTCACGGGGTCATTCAATGTCGTGTCGACTGGTTGGACGCCGCCAGAGTAGACAAATCCTTCGTTCCCGAGGCGGTACCAGATGCGGTTGTAATCGCCATCCGTTCCACCAAATACCTGCCCGGTGATCTCCAATGCACTATCGCGTGGATAGGAATTCACCCGCGCTCCACTAAAGCCCGGTGCAGCGCGAACAATCAGGCTGCGGTAGACCACCCGTCCTTGCATAGCCTCCGGGGAAGCCCTGACTTTATCAAGGTGGAGTTCGGAAAGCAAGAAGCTGATCGCCGCTGCACCGCTCAGTTTCAGAAAATCGCGTCTGGAGAGGATACCATAAGACATATCAATAAGTGATGTTACGCACCATCCTGCCCGGTCCCGTGCGAGAGTCAGGATGATATGCTGGAACGGGGACTACCCCAGGTTTGGACGGAAACTGAGCCTTGATTACGAAAACCTGCGGGACGGTTTGCATATGGTGAGTTATTAATACTAATATTGGGGAGCGCCCTGTAGAGTTCCTTCAACTACATATGACTTAGTAGTGGATATTGACCAGCGTACCTACAGATGCCCAGTAGAACAGCCATTCAGCGTCGGGGGTGTACATATTTACGCAGCCATGACTCATAGGGTGTCCAAAGTTATGATGCCAGTATGTGCCATGGAGTCCATAGCCTTTGTAGAAATACATTGTATAAGGTACGTCTGGCAGATAATAGCCATCCCCGGCCATGAGGGTTGAAACCAGTTTTATATAAATATGAAACTGGCCGGTCACAGTTGGAAACGCCGGCACCCCGGTGGAGACCAGGAAACTCGCCACGATGGTATCGCCTTCGTAGGCATATAACATCTGTTGGGAGAGGTTCACATCTATCCAGCGCACGCTGCTATTATCAGAGTATGGATACGGGGTGTCGGTCGGCCAGGGCTGGGGCGAATCAGTCGGCAGCGGTGTCAGGGTGGGCGTGAACGTTTCTGTAGGCGTAAAAGTGTCTGTAGGCGTGGGCGTAGAAGTAAAAGTCGGCGTCGGAGTGAAGGTACTGGTTGGCGTGAAGGTGGGAGTAAAAGTAACCGTATAGGTGGGTTTATCCACCTTGAGCGGTCCGGCAAAGACTGGTGAGGCGGACTGAGGGACACGCAAGAACGCCAGCGCCGGCGAGGCATTCCCAGGCCAAAGCGCCCAGGCTGCCGTCCCACAGATGACAAGTGCAAGCAAGATAAAAAATGACCTGCTGTACTTCGTCAGGGATTTAAATAGTTGGGGACTGGACTCAGGGGTAGATTGTGCAACAGTCGCCGGGAGGTTCTTCTCAACACGGGAGCGCGCCGCTGGTTCGAGGCCTGAACCCGGTCGAGAAACCCCGTCCTGCCCCAGCCTTTCAGACGGGATGCCTGCGCCTTTTTGCTGTCCCGTCCCTTTCCGCAGACGATTCACCGCCCAATGCATTCCCTTGCGGGCGCGTTCACTATGCGGATTGATCCGGAGCGCCCGTTCAAGATACTCCACGCTGGCCCGCGGGCTGCCAACTGCTGCCAGGATGAGCCAGGGTTCTTCCAAGTCCGGGCATAAAACAACAGCCATCTCAGCCCAACGGCGGGCGGCCTGACGGTCACCCTGTTGTACGGCTCGCCGGGCATTCAGAAGCGCTTGTTGTGGGGACTCCAAATCGGTTTTCATGGCGTAGGGATTGGCTGAACGCTTTCACTCCTGACAAAACAGAGCACACCCGCCACAATTCCGTCGGCCACCACATCGGGGTGATCCACCAGGAGGCTTCGGTCGAGGTACAGGAAGCCAGTCTCGATGATCGCGGCCGGAGTAGAAGGGTCGATGGCTCTGAAGGCATGATAATCGGTCATGTTGACAGTAACATTGCCCGCCCGGTACTGTAATCCAGTGACGCTGCCATAACGATCATACAGACAGGCAGACAGGCGGTCGGTGAGGTTCTGATCGCGGCTATAGGTGGAGGAGGCCACTTTGAAACCGGTGGCCTCGGCATCAATGACATCGCAGGTATCGCTGTGGATAGAGAGCAGCAGTGCAGCCTGATAGCCGTCTAGGCGCGGGTCGAATTCCTGAAGCAGGTCAATATTATAGCCATGCGCTTCAAGTTTCTGCCGGACGAGAGAGGCAATCGCCAGGTTGACATCATGTTCGTTTGTGCCATCCGGGCAGACTGCACCTGGGTCACTGCCATTACCCCAATGGCCGGACACGATACCGATACGCACCGGTTTCTGAGTTGTCGGGACAATTTCTCCACTGTCCGGTTGAGGAGTCAGTATCTTGGTAATTATTGATCCGAAATTGCTCGAGAACATTTTCGGGGAGAAACCAGTGAACAGGGTCGCTAATAGAAAGGCAACGCTGAAAGTGGTCTGCAAAATGCGACCGGTGCTGGTGCCTCTTTTCGAACGGGAAGGGTTGGAGAAAGTAGGATCAGCCATATTTAACGCAATAGTACCTTAAATTGGTTCAAAAAGGCAGGGCTTTTTATAGTGAAATAGGGGTAATAATTATAGGTAGGGTTTTTACCGGGGACTCAAGGAATCGTACTGGCGAGAGAGGAAATTCCCAGAGACCCGGCTCCGGTTAGCAGACATTCGGGCTATAATAAACTGTGCTGATAACTGTTCTTTCTGGAGCCTTTCTACATGCTGGTTATCTTCAGCGACATTCATCTCGGAGACGGAACCTATCTTTCTATAAGGATGATGAACGCCAGGGCTGCCGCTTCGAGACCTGGTCAGGGTCGTTCTCGAATTAAACATGCCCGAATACTTATATCTAATCCATCCCTACCGCCACGGCTTCTTTGACGCTCCCACCCAGAAAGAAGAAACCGCCCTAGAGGAGCATTTCGCCTATCTCAAAAAAGCCGCCGAAGCGGGAACTGTCCTGCTTGCTGGTCCATGTACGGACGACACTTTTGGACTGGTAATCTTCCGCGCCGAAAACGACAACGCCGCAAATGCTTTCATGTTCAATGATCCGAGCGTGAAGAAAAACGTCATGGTGGCGGAACTTCATCCCATGCGTATCTCCATCCGAGGAAAATGACAATCTACCCTGCTTCCGCGCTGCGTACTGTTGCGCTCCGGTCCCAGAACCTGCATACCGCCAACGGCAACGAACCCACGCCATCGCATGATACCCTTTACCAGGTCATCAACCAGATCGGTTGCGTGCAGATTGACACGCTCCACATGGTGCGACGCAGCCAGTACCTCGTGCCATGGAGCCGGATGGGGTCTTACGATCCGAGAAAATTCGACGATCTCATCTTCGGACCGGAACGCCGTCTCTTTGAAGGCTGGGAGCATGCCGCCACCATCATCCCGCTGGCAGAATACCGTTACCAGATGCCGCACCAGCGCAGGATGCGCGAACATCCCTCCAATTGGTATACCCGCTGGCTGAATGACCTTGTTCAAAAGGATTTCGTACCGCAGGTATTGGAACGCATCCGGCGTGAGGGGGCGCTAAAGGTAAGCAATTTCGAATCAGATGGCCAAAAGGGCGGTACCTGGTGGAACTGGCGACCGGCAAAGGCTGCATTGGAATTCCTGTATGCGTTTGGTGAACTGATGATCGCCGACCGGGATAAATTCCAGCGCGTTTACGATCTGACCGAACGCCTCCTGCCCAATTGGGTGGATATAAGCGAGCCAACTGTGGAAGAGCGCGACCGGTTCTGGGTCGAGCGCGGCGCAAAGGCACTGGGTGTGTGCCTGCCGCGCCACGTCGGGGACTACACCTGGATGAAAGTAACCAGATCTCGCCCCTTCGTGAAAGCACTGGTTCGAGACGGCATCCTGCTCGAGATCACGGGCGAACTGGCGGACGGGAAAACCGCTGACCTAATCATCCACCGCGACAACCTGCCCCTGCTCCAGCAGGCCGCTGATGGAGCGCTTCAGGCGATGCGGACGACCTTCCTCAGTCCGTTCGATAGCCTGTTCTGGGCCGCCCGTCGTGACGAGATGTTCTGGGGCTTTCACAAGTCCCTGGAATGTTACCTTCCCGCCTCGAAACGCGTCTATGGCTACTTCTGTCTGCCCATCCTGCACAAAGACAGACTGGTGGGCCGCTTCGACCCGAAGCTCGAACGTAAAACCGGCAGGCTGATCCTGCACGCCCTGTACCTGGAACCCGGCGTCAAAGCAGGCGAAGAACTTATCAAGAATGTCGCCAGCGCCATGCGTGATTTCATAGCCTTCCATGAAGCCAAAGAACTGGTTATCGAGCGCAGTGAACCGGCAGCTTTTGGGAAGAAGTTGCTGGCTGCTGTAACAAAATAGAAGGAAAATGAAAAAGACAATTTTCTTCATTGTTGTGGGTGCACTCGTCCTAACCCTCATCTTATTATTGGTTGCCGCCTTTTTCCTTTTGGGTCCAATACACGGCGAAATCTTCTCCAACAGCGTTGAATTGCCTCCTCCAGATGCAGGTTTCGTCCTTATTAGTCCTGACTTTACCGATGGAGGTCCCATCCCGGCGCGCTATACCTGCGACGGGGAAAACATCCCGCCCACACTGGCGTGGGGTGAGCCACCCGCAGGGACGGAATCATATGTTCTTATTGTAGACGACCCTGACGCGCCGCTTGGCACATGGACGCATTGGATCGTGTACAACATCCCTGCAGAAACCCGCACTGTTGACGCCCTCATCCGTCCAGGGGTGCAGATCAAGGATGTGGCGATCCTCTTTGGCGAGAACAGTTGGGGCAATCAGGAATATAGTGGTCCCTGCCCATCCGCCGGCACACATCATTACAATTTCCAACTATATGCGCTCGATATTTTGCTTGGACCAAAGGATAAGGCCTCAAGAAATGAATTGGCGACCAGAATGCAAGGTCATATCCTGAGTTATGCTGAATTGACAGGAACATACACCAAATGAACGATCAGATTAAACATCTCACTAAGCCCGAACTCCTCGACCAGATCCGCACCGAACACGGAAACCTGGAAGAAACGCTCTCCCGCTTGACCCATACACAAATGCTTCTCCCCGGCGTGGATGGCGAATGGAGCGTTAAAGACGCACTGGCCCACATCTCGGTATGGGAACGGTGCATGATCAGGTGGGTTGGCAGTCACTTGCGCAGCGAAGAGCCTGCCATCCCCCTGCCCTGGGATGTGGACCGCATGAACGCCGAAACATATGTACTGGTCAAGGTTAAACCGTTGGCCGAAGTGCTGGAGGAATTCAACCAATCTTACCGGGATTCCCTGGCCCTAACCGAAGGTCTAAGCGAGGAACAATTACAAACCGTCTACGCCGACACCTGGCCGATGGGTCCGCTATGGACCGGCATAGCAGCCAATACGAACTGGCACTACAAAGAACACCATACAGATATACTGAAGTGGCTTAAAATCCAGGAAAAGGAACGCTGATATGCCCACCCACCCTCTGCTTGCCATGGCACGCACGATAGGCAATCCCGTCATCGGAGGCGATACCGTCACCTTTCTCTGGCAGGGGAAATCCGCCCCGCGCTTGATGGACGATCTCCACAACTGGGAGGAAAAACCCCAGACCATGCAACGCGCCGGGACGGACCTATGGTCCTACTCGATGTCCCTCGCCGCCGATGCCTACCTGGAATATGCATTCCTCGACACAGAGACCGGCGAGCGAGTCCCCGACCCACTCAACCCCAACCGCATCTGGAATGGAATCAACGCGTATAACCATTATTTCTATATGCCGCGCGGTGGACCAACCCCGCTCATCTTACCAGCCGAAGGAGCAGCCAAAGGAACAGTGACACGTCACCAGGTATCGACAAAAGAGTTCGTTGTCGGCACAAAACGGATTGTGTACCTGTACCAGCCCCCGGTCAAGGCGCCCGTCCCGCTGGTAGTAGTCTATGATGGTCCCGACTACCTGAAACGCGCCAAATTGAACGTGATCGTGGACAACCTGATCGCCTCGAAACGCGTCCACCCGTTTGCCATGGCAATGATCCAGAACGGCGGACCAGCGCGCAGCTTGGAATACTCCTGCTCCGAGTCCATGCTGGGATTTGTGTTTGAATGCGTCATCCCGTTGGCACAGGAGCATCTCATATTGACGCCTCCCGGCGGTGAACCGTATGGTGTGCTGGGCGCTTCATTGGGAGGACTAATGGCAATGTACACCGGCATGCGCCTGCCGCAGGTCTTTGGCAAAGTGTTGAGCCAGTCGGGAGCATTCATCCTTCCAGAACACGAGTTTGTGGTGGTAGACCTGGTACGCTACGCCCCGCCTCCTGTAATTGACATCTGGATGGATACCGGTCGTTATGAATGGCTGCTAGATGGCAACCGGGAAATGTACGCTCTGCTAAAAGAGAAGGAATACAAAGTGAAATATCATGAGTTTTCAGGCGGGCACAACTACACTTCCTGGCGCGATGAAATTTGGCGAGGGCTGGAAACATTGTTCCGATGATAGAATATAATTAACTCCAACCATTGGTATGGATCCGGAGGCAGCAAGATGAAGAAACGAATCGTTTTACTCCCGATCATCGTCCGTTACACATTATTAGGGGTTGGTTTCGGCTTCATCTTCCCTGTTCTTGGAACAATCTTTCAAATCATCCTTGACAGGCTGCCCATCAACATTTCTTCGATATTCCTGGCTCAGCAAAACCAGCCTCTATTGTGGATAATCGATTCCGCCCCCCTATTCCTTGGGATGGCTTTCAGCCTGGTTGGCTTACGTCAGGAACGTCTGTCCAACATGAAAAATGAATTGGAACATACGGTCGAGGAACGTACAGAAGAAATACAGTCGGTCAACAAACAGCTTAACCAGGAATTGGAACTGCTCCACCAGGTCGAGACGGCAGTCAGCCGCGGCAAGAAAGAATGGGAAACCACTTTTGATGCTGTCGCGGATCTGATCTTTGTCATCGATTCTGGTGGGAATATTGTCCGCTGTAATAAAGCAGTGGTTCAGAAACTTGATTCATCCTTCAAGGCCTTAATCGGGAGTCCGCTGCAGGAGGCGTTGCGCGCCAAGAACCAATCAACACCCCCGGAACTTCAAAGCGGAGAAATGGAAATTCCCCGTCTGGGCGGCTTTTTTGAAGTGCTTATTGAATTGATGGCTCTCGGAGACCTTCGGCGGACAATATATGTTCTGCACGATATTTCAAAGCGTAAAGGAATCGAGGACGATATTGCCCGACAGAGGAAATTCTTCGAATCCCTGGTCGTAAACAACCCGGCTGCGACCATCATTTTGGATGAAAAAGAAAAGATTACCTCCTGCAACCCTGCTTTTGAAAATCTTTTTGGTTATACTCAAAACGAGATTATTGGAGCGAATCTGGATACTCTGATTGCCACTGAGGCGACTCACCAAGAAGCCGCTCAATATACCCAGCAGGCTTTGACAGGCGGCACTGTCCATGGGATTGGTAAACGGCGGCGCAAGGATGGCATATTGGTGGATGTAGAAATTTTTGGTGTACCAGTTGTCGTCGGTGAGCAAAAAGTCGGGGCACTGGCAATCTATCACGATATCACCGACCTCCTCCGCGCCCGGCAGGAAGCGGAGGAAGCCAACCGCGCCAAGAGCGAGTTCCTTGCCAACATGAGTCACGAAATCCGCACCCCGATGAATGGCGTGATCGGTATGCTCGAACTAGCGCTGGATACGAGTCTGACTGATGAGCAACGAGAATATCTGAACATCTCCCTCCAGAGCGCTGAGGCCTTGCTAACACTCATCAACGACATCCTTGATTACTCCAAAATTGAAGCTAACAGAATGGAGCTGGAAAAGATCAACTTCAATTTGCGGACCACTGTCGAGGATGCTGCTTATTCCCTCGCCCAGCGCGCACAAGAAAAGGGTCTGGAACTCGCCTGCCTGATCCACCCGGACCTGACAACCGAACTGAAGGGCGACCCGGCGCGCCTCCGCCAGATCATCATTAATCTGATCGGTAATGCCATCAAATTCACCCACCAGGGTGAGGTTGTCATACGGGCCGAACCGGTCGGCGAAACCGATACGCACACCACGGTTTATTTCTCCGTTCAGGATACCGGCATCGGCATTCCTCCTGAGCAGCAGCATTCCATTTTCGAACGGTTCACCCAAGCCGACGGCTCCACCACACGCAAATATGGCGGCAGCGGATTGGGCCTGACGATCTGCAAACAACTAGTGGAGGCCATGGGAGGTGGGATCGGTGTGCAAAGCGCCGCCGGGGTAGGAAGCACATTCTGGTTTCAGATCTCTTTTGAAAAGCAACCTGCCGAAAGGCGCGGTACTGCCCCGCTCATTATCAAACCTGTCAACCTGTCGGGGATACGCATCCTTGGAGTGGACGACAATGCCACCAACCTCACCATTCTGGCCAAGACCGTGGAAGGTTTTGGCTGCCGGGTGGATATCGTGGCCAGTGGTTCGAAAGCGATTGAGATGCTCCTCAATGCCTTGCGAAATGGTGATCCATATCAGGTGGTCCTGCTCGATATGCAGATGCCCGGCATGGATGGCGAGCAGACCACCCGGGCCATCAAGGGTGACCCGGTTTTACGGGACATCCGCATCATTGTCCTGACATCCATCGGCCAGCGCGGCGACGCCGCCCACATGGAGGCCCTGGGGTGTTCAGGCTACCTGCTCAAACCTGTCCGACAGCATATGCTCTACGAGGCCCTTTTAGCTGTCCTGGGTCGCAAAGAAGAAGAGGAACCAGCCATCATCACCCGCCACCTGCTGGCGGAACAGAAGCAACACTTCAATCAGCGCATCCTGCTGGCAGAGGATAATTCCATCAACCAGAAACTGGCGGTGATCGTGCTCAATAAAGCCGGCTTTTCCGTGGACGCGGTCGAAAACGGCCTGCAGGTAATCGAAAAAGCAAAAGAAGAGAAATACAATGCCATCCTGATGGATGTGCAGATGCCGGAGATGGACGGCTTTGAGGCCACCCGCTGTATCCGTAAATGGGAGGCCGGTCGCGCACACATTCCCATCATTGCCATGACAGCCCACGCCATGAAAGGCGACCGGGAACTCTGTCTCGAGGCAGGGATGGATGATTATGTTTCCAAACCGCTTGAAATACGCATCCTGCTGGGCGTGCTCGATCGCTGGCTTCAACTTTCAGAACCGCAAAATGTTCAGCCAGTCCAGACCATGGGACCGGCTCCCGCTATATCGCCTTTCGTCATAGCTCCCACCGAAACCCCCGCACCCTCTGCAGACGAACTCCCGATGGATATCGAACGCGCCCTCGAACGGTTCGGTGGCGACCGGCCATTCCTCATCGAAATGAGCCGTGACTATGCAGCCGGTTTCCCTGAACGCATCAAGGACATCAAAACCGCTCTCGAGACCCAAAACGCCAATGATCTCAGCCGGCTTGCCCACAACTTGAAGGGTGTTTCCGCCAACTTCAGCGCCGGTCCCGTCACCAAATTGTCCGATGAACTTGAAGCCCTGGGACGCCAGGATGACTTTGCCAACGCGCCCGAACTGGTTGCTCGTCTCGAGATTGAAGTAAGCCGTCTGTTAGAATACCTGAAAGAAACCGGGATTACTTCATAAATATGAAAAATTGCATTCGAGGTTTTTACTCCATCCCCGTGATGTTTATGATATAAGGAGATATACGATGGCTAAAAAAGTTCTGCTTGTTGACGATGATGAAATGCTGCGAAAGCTAACGAATACTTTGCTCGCCAGGCAAGGCTTCGACGTTATTACTGCAGAAGATGGCCCGAAGACATTGACTCAATTGAAATTCATCCAGCCCGATATCATTCTGTTGGATGTGATGATGCCTGGGATGGATGGGTTTACTGTTTGCCGCGAAATACGCGCCAGTCCCGCCACTGCGCGCATCCCGATCATCATGCTGACCGCACTTGACAGCGTGGAAAACAAAGTTAAAGGCTTCGAGGCAGGTGCGGATGACTATTTGGCCAAGCCCTGTGATATAGCGGAATTGGTCGCCCGCATCAACGTCCTGATCCGCAGGGCTGAAGCAAACGCACCACAAGTTACAGCAGCAGTCACGACCACAAGTCGCGAAGTTGCGCGCACCATCGCCGTCTTCTCCCTGCGCGGCGGGGCTGGTGTTACGACCATCGCAGTCAACGTGGCGGCCGGTCTGTCGCAAATGTGGGAAATGCAGGTTGCGCTGGTGGATATGGTAGCCGTTGCCGGACAAACCGCCCTGTTCCTGAATCAATCGCTCCGAAATACCTGGGCTGATTTGTGCAAAATGGAAGTGATTGACGAAGAGGCTGTTTTGAGTGCAATGCTGCCGCATGAGAGCCGCGTCCGTACCCTTGCGTCACCGCGCCGCCCCGAGGAAAGCGAACTGCTCACGACAGGAAAAGTGAGAACGACCCTCGAAATCCTCCGCTCCACTTTCCCTTATGTCGTACTGGACATGCCTCATGATTTGAGCGAGCGGTCGCTAACCGCCCTGGACCAGAGCGATATCATCTTGATCATCACCCAACCGGAGATTGCCTCCCTACGGGCCGCCAGCATAGCGCTGGAGATTTTCGAAGCCCTGAAATACAATGAACAGAAGAAAATCTACATCATCCTGAACTGGACCTTCCCGCGCCAGGGTCTGGCCTTCAAAGATATCGAACGGATGCTCAAATCCAAAATAGACCTGATCATGCCTTACGCGGCGGACGAATTCATCGCCGCCTTGAATACCGGCAACCCACCGGTGCTGTCCAACCCCGAAGGCGCTCCGGGTGTAATTTTTGAGGATATCGCCATGGCCCTCAGTAAGGATGCACAGCTCAAAGTGCGACCGGAACGGCCTACAATAGCCTGGAAACGCGTGGCCGAACGCATCCGCAATAAGAAGCAGAAGTAACAATAAGTACGTATGGACTAGCAAATCCACCCTTATAAACGCCATGATCCTCGCCACCCTCTGCTACATCCACCATGACGGTTCCACGTTGATGCTCCACCGCATCAAGCGGCCGGATGACATTCATGCCGGCAAATGGAATGGTTTGGGTGGCAAGTTCGTGCCGGGTGAATCGCCGGAGGAATGCGTTATCCGCGAAGTACGCGAGGAATCCGGGCTGGACATCAAGAATCCCCGCCTGCGCGGCCTGCTGATGTTCCCAGGTTTCAAGGACAATGGACTGGTACGTGTTCGTCTTCACCACGCAGAAATTCAGCGGGGAACTAAAAGAGAACGACGAGGGTTACCTGAAGTGGATCCCAGATACGGACCTGGAGTCTCTGCCACTTTGGCCCAGCGACCATATCTTCTTTCCCTGGCTGCGCGAGGAAAAGTTCTTTTCAGCCAAGTTCCTTTATGAGGGGAGCGTATATCTAAGACACAAAGTGACATTCTACCCGTAGGGGCAGAAGGTGTCCATCGGATGTAAGCACCACTCGGCCCTATGCATTGCCGGTTGGCATTATAATTAGCCCTATATGTCCATCTTCACTTCCAAACACATACTCCTCGGCGTCACTGGTTCCATCGCCGCTTATAAGGCCGCCGACCTGGCTTCCAAACTGACCCAAGCCGGGGCGCAGGTGGATGGGATTCTCACCCCCGCGGCAGAGAAATTCATCACCCCGCTCACCTTCCAGTCTGTCACCGGGAGGAAGGTCTTTACTGACACCGAACTGTGGGGAGGTGAAGCGCATGTGTTGCACGTCGGCCTCGGTTATAACGCCGACCTGCTGGTCATCGCCCCCTGCACCGCCAATACACTCGCCAAACTGGCCCATGGCATCGCCGATAACCTGCTCACCATCACCGCGCTGGCGATGCGTGCGCCCGCCCTCATTGCACCCGCAATGGATGCCGGCATGTTCGAGCACCCAGCCACGCAGGAAAACGTCCGCATCCTGTGCGGACGCGGCGTCCACTTTGCCGGACCGGACGAGGGCCACATGGCCTCCGGGCTGACCGGACGCGGGCGGATGGTGGAACCGACGGAGCTGCTCGGTCATATCCGCCTTACATTGGGATTCGGTGGGAAACTAACCGGGAAGAAGATCGTTGTATCCGCCGGTGGGACGCATGAACCACTCGACCCAGTGCGGGCGCTGACCAACAAGTCCTCCGGCAAACAAGGTTATGCTGTAGCCCAGGCTGCCCTCGATGCAGGTGGGACTGTGGTCCTGATCACTGCGCCGACGGGTTTGACCCAACCGGTGGGCGCAAAAGTCATCCCGGTCTCCACCGCTCAAGAGATGCAGGAGGCCGTGCTGGCCGAGTCCACCGGCGCCGACGCCCTGGTGATGGCTGCCGCGGTGGCCGACTTCCGCCCGAAAACAGTTGCAGAAAACAAACTCAAGAAACGGGACGGGATTCCGCAGATCGAACTGGAGGCCGCACCGGATGTCCTTATGGCGGTAGCTGGTTTGGGGTCCAGGAAGCCGCGGGTTGTCATTGGGTTCGCCGCCGAAAGCCGTGACCTGCTCGAGAACGCATCCAGCAAGTTAAAGTCCAAGAAGCTGGATATGCTGGTTGCCAACGATGTTTCCGCCCCCGACGCCGGGTTCGGGGTTGACACCAACCGCGTCACGCTCCTCTTCCCGAAAGGAAAGGAAGAAACAATGCCGCTGATGAGCAAGTCCGAAGTGGCAGAAAACATCATCGCACATGTTGCGGTACTCCTGGAGAGTAAATGACAAGAATTCTGGTGTTCTCCGACGTACATGCCAATGACGTCGCGCTGGAAGCAGTCCTGACGGACGCCGGGACGGTGGACGAGACTTGGTGCCTGGGCGACGTGGCCGGCTACGGTCCGCAGCCAAATGAGTGCATCGAGCGCATCCATTCCCTGCCCAATTTGACCTGCATCATGGGCAACCATGATTTCGCCGCCATCGGAAATATTGCGCTGGAGATTTTCAATTCCGATGCAAGAAAGGCCCTGCTCTGGCAGCGCAAGCAGTTCAGTGAGGAAAGCAAGAGCTTTTTAAGTTCCCTGCCCGACGAGCTGGTTGTGCATGGTGAGGTTTCACTGGCACACGGCAGTCCGCGTGACCCGATTTGGGAATATGTGATGAACACGCTGGTTGCGCGTATCAATCTATCCTACTTCGAGACACCCTGGTGCTTCGTGGGGCACTCGCATTTTCAAGCCGTATTCCAGTACCATGCCAAGACCGATGACATATCGATCGAGGTGCCCCGCCCGGCAGAGCAATATGAACTCAAAGAACGCGCCATTTTGAACCCCGGTTCGGTCGGCCAACCGCGCGACCGGGACCCGCGCGCCGCTTACGCCATCTACTCTCCTGAAGCGCGCACCTGGGAGCCGCGCCGGGTGGAATACGATGTCAAGGCGGTGCAGAAAATGATAATGGATGCGGGGCTTCCACCCCGGCATGCCGAGCGTCTAGCCGGAGGCTGGTAAAAGACAAGGCAAAGGCACCAGGAGAGAAAGAACCTGGTGTCTTTTTATTTATGAGACCATGGAACCTTTATTACCGGTCAGGCGTCTATGAAACAACCTGATCGATTTTGCCCTTTGAAGGAGGAGAATTCCATGAAAAAGAGAATCGTGTTTATTTTTATCGCCCTGACCCTGGTGCTGGCTGCCTGCGGTATAAAAGCCGCCGCCACGCCTTCGGTGGAACTGGTCGCCCCGGGCGCAAGTGGTGCACCGTCCAATGAGGCTCTTCCGATCCCCACCCAGGCTTATTCGGGTGTCACCGATGCCAGCAAAGGCCCCAGCGATTTGAGCGCCAGCAGCACAGCCCTCCAGGACCGGCTGGTCATCATGAACGCCGACCTGACCATCGTCATCCCCGACCCGCAAGCAAAGCTGGAAGCCATTAGCCAAATGGCAAATAACCTGGGCGGCTTCGTGGTCTCAATGAATATGGACCAGACCTCCACACAAAATGGCAAGACCGTCCCGGAAGGCACCATCTCCATCCGCGTCCCGGCAGATAAACTGGAAAACGCCATGAGCCAGATCAAGGCCGACGCGGTGGAAGTGCGCAACGAGACCCGTTCCGGTCAGGACGTAACCTCCACATACGTGGACCTACAAAGCCAGCTAACCAACCTCGAAAAAGCCGAGGCGGACCTCCAAGTAATCATGGATGAAGCCAAGGATAACCCCAACAGCACCACCACATCCAAGACGCAGGACGTGCTGGATGTGTACAATCAAATCATCTCCGTGCGCGGCCAGATCGAGACGATCAAAGGCCAGATGCAGTATTACGAACAGGCCTCCACCTACTCACTCATCAATGTGACCCTAATCGCCGAAGAAACCATCAAACCGATCGAGATTGGCGGATGGAAACCCGAAGGTGTGGCCCGGGACGCCATCCAGTCATTGATCAAGTTCTGGCAGGGTTTCGTAAACTTCCTGATCAACTTATTCCTGCTCATTCTGCCGGTTTTGGTCACCATCTTTGGCCCGATCGCGCTGGTGATCTGGGGCATCATCGCTCTTGTAAAGCGGCAAAAGAGGAAGAAGGCACAGTCCAGCAAGGTATAAGCAAGCCTCATTACTACCATACCCCTCTTCCAAAAGGAGAGGGGTATAATTTTGCCGATGGAGAAACTTGTCCACGAAGCCCAGCAGCTTTTTGGTATCCACTTGACCGGGCGACAGGTGGGGGCTTTGATGGCGTTCGAGCAGGAACTGCTGGCGTGGAACGAGAAGTTCAACCTGACCGCCATCCGTGACCCGGAAGGGATCCGCACCAAACATTTCCTGGACTCCTTCTCCTGCGTGCTGGCCTGGAAGGAATACCCGCCCCGACGGCTGATCGACATCGGCACCGGCGCCGGCTTTCCGGGTATCCCGCTGAAGATCCTGTACCCTTCCATGCGGCTGACGCTGGTCGAATCGGTGGGCAAGAAGGCCAATTTCTGCCGGCACATGGTCGAAACCTTGAACCTGGAGGCCACGGAAGTGGTCACCGCCCGCGGCGAAGATGTGGGACAGATGCCCGCTCACCGCGAAGCCTACGATTGGGCCGTGGCACGCGCAGTGGCGACCCTGCCGGTGTTGGCTGAATATCTCCTGCCGCTGGTGCAGGTGGGCGGGGCCATGCTGGCGCAAAAAGGCCAGAGCGGACCGGCGGAGACTCACAAAGCCGAAAAGGCACTCAAGATCCTCGGCGGGCGCACGCGCCAACTGCTGCCCGTCACATTGCCGGGTGTGGCCGACGAACGTTTCCTGGTGGTGGTGGACAAGGTGTCTGCAACGCCCCCGCAGTATCCCCGCAAACCAGGGGTTCCGGCTAAAAAGCCGTTATAGCAAAACTCCACCCACCCCGAAAAGGGAGGGAACGCGTGCTCCCCTCTCCTTTGGGAAAGGGTTGGGAGTGAGGTTTCTTACCGAACCGCGCATGTTATCTTGGAACGGACAGATCCCGAAATATTAAAAAATATAAGAGCAGGTAGTTCGCCTGCTCTTATTGTCATTAATCTGCATAGATTTATTCCATGGCGTTTATTGATCAATCGCCTTCATACCGCGCTCGTACCACCAATCTTCTGTATGCAGGTAACCAAGCAGGGCCTGCGAAGCCACCCAGCGCAACGGTTCGGGCGGCCAGGCGATGGGCTTGCGTTCCACGAACCAGATCGAGGTCAGATCAGTCTTGCGTTCGAGCAACAAATCGGCCAACGTCTTTCCATTAAGATGAGTCGGCGCGACGCCATGCCCCACACAGCCGAGGCAGTACCAGGCGCGCTGGTCGCCGACCATGCCGATGGCGGGTGCCATTTGCAAGGTCACGCTGACAGGGCCGCCCCAGCGGAAGGTGAACTTTACATCCTTCAAGGCGGGAAACAGTTCAATCGTATCCTTCTCCAGCTGCTGGAAGGTCTTCTCGTTCAGATCGCGCTCCATGTCGCGGCCATAGGTTATTGTTACGTCACTGCCGCCGATGGCGAGACGGTTATCCACAGTGAGGCGCAAGTAATGGACGAGATTGCGGGCATCTTCGAGTCCTTGACGATTCTTCCAGCCAATTGAATCCATTTGCGCTTTGGCTAGAGGCTCGGTAATAACCATGTGCGTGAAGGCAGGCACCTGCTTGTTCCAGATTTCAGGTATGAGATGGGAATAAGCATTGGTGGCGAAAACAATCTTATCGGCAGTAACCGCCCCTTGCGGTGTCTTCAACGTGAACTTCGCGGCGCGCCGGATCTCGGTCACGGGTGACTGCTCATAGATGACCGCCCCGACTTCCTGTGCGATGCGCTTCAATTCACGCACCTGTTTGGCTGGATTCAAGATCCCGCAACGCGCTTCACTCCACGCCCCCAGCACCAGCGGACTGTTCACCTCGGCGCGGGCTTTTTCCTGATCAATCCAATCGATGCCGGTCACTCCGAGGCTGGTTAGCAATTCGATGTCGTGTTGGATGCGTTTGACGTAGCCGGGTGTGGTCGCCAACCGCAGGAAGCCAGTGTATTCGAAATCACTCTGGATATTGTGCTCGCGAATCAGGTCGCGTACCAGGTCCACCGAGCGTTCGCAGTAGTGGTGCGCCTCAACCGTACGCTGTTTTCCGAACAGCATGGCCGTCACAGCCGGCTCGAGGCCAAACAATGTCATTGCAAAGCCACCGTTCCGTCCACTTGCGCCGTAACCAACAACCTCGCCCTCCAGGACTGCGACCTTCAGTGTCGGTTCGGCTTTGCGCAGGAAATAGGCGGTTGAAAGGCCAGTAAACCCACCACCGATGATGGCGACATTTACGGAGATGTCACCCTCCACGGGCGCATTTGGTGAATAAGAGCCGTAGTTATTCAGCCAGTACGATTTTTGAGTGTAATCAATGGACATGGTTCCCTCCTTGGTGAGCCAGAATTATAGAGTTATTGTAGCACGAAGAGGAGATAAAGAATGAAACAACAAAGCGCTAAAATCCCTCGACAACCGATAAACCAATACTTGTAAAATTATAATTCTCTCTCCTCCTCCTCCCTCGCTGCCTCCCCGCGTTCCATCTTCTTCTTCAATTCCTCAGGCCATTGACTGACATCCTCCGACGGCAAAAAGGTCGGGTTCGCCCCGTTCTGCGTAAGAATGTCGCGTGTGCGGCAGTTGAGCACGGCTTTGGCTGCGTTAATTCCCGATTGCGTCACGCCTGCCACGCCTTGACTAAGCGCGCTTGCGCCACACAGGAACAGCCCGTCGAACTCGGTGCGCGGGGAGAAAGCCCACGGTCCCACCTGCGCCGGGCTTTTCGCGATGCCATAGAGATTGCCGCGCGTAGCGTTGAGATAATGTTCGTTCGTCAGCGGCGTGCCGAGGCTGGAAAATACGATATGCTTGCTCAAACAGGGAATGTGCTTCTCCAACCCGCGTACCATCCGCCACGCCAGGTCTTCCTTCATCGCTTCGTAGTCTGCGGGGCGTGCGCCGTATTGGGTGTGCGCCCACTTCGCGAACGCCTCATACCCCACGAAGGCGAACGACTCGCAGGTGTGATGTCCTGAGTGCATTTTCGACGGGTCCTTTAACGTCGTCACGGTCAGGAACATGCCAGGCGGAGTCTCGTCATGCAGCACGGCATCGGTAAGTCCATCCGAGTAAATTTTATCTACGTCGGGGTGATCGTAGAACCAGTAGTTGCCCGAGTCGAGTCCCGCCGCGCGCAGGTCCAGGTCGGTGGCGAAGAACAAGCTGAGGCACGAGGTCGAATATTTGACAGAATCAACTTTCCGCCTGAGACGAGACGATAAGTTGTCCCGTCCGATCAATTGGCCGAACGTCACTCCGGGGTCCGCGTTAGAGATGACCACGCTCGCACGGATCTCCTCACCACTCTCCAATTCCACGCCGATGATCTTTTTCTCTTCAAGGAGGAGCCGCTTCACACGACACTGGAGCCTGATCTCGCCGCCGGCGCGCTTCAACGCCCTGACAAAGGCGCGCGGAATGGCAAACGACCCACCGAGCGGATAGTAACCGCCGTCGAGGTAGTGATAGGTGATGCCAGCATGCATGAACGCTGAAACCTGCGAGGGCGGCAGCCCGTGGTCGCCCGACTGGCCCGCCAGCACGCCGCGCAGAACGGGATCGGCGACATGTGCATTGATGAGGTCTGCGCCTGAAGCGCGCATCCACTTGAGGACAGTCGGCGCGCTCAGCGCGGATCTCAATGGATGGTTCAAATCGCCAAGGCGTGATAGCGACTCAACCATGTTCGTCAAATCAGCAAAGTATCCGTCAATCCCCTTGGCTTCGTGTGGGAAATGACCCTTCAGCCGTTCGATTAAATTTTCCTTGCCCTTGGGGAAATCCACGCGTCTATCGCCTATGACAATATGGTCATAACCGTCGGGGTTGAGTTCGCAGAAAGTGAGATCCTGCGAAACGCCGAGACCCTCGTAGATATGACGCAGTCCACCGCCCTCCTGCAGGTCACCGATGTAATGCACACCAGGGCTGAAGCGATAGCCCTGGAGCGTGAAAGAATGAGTCCACCCGCCAGGACGGTCGTGCTGTTCGAGCACCAGCACCTTCTTCCCAGCCTGCGCCAAGGCCACCGCAGCGGTCAGTCCGCCCGCGCCGGAGCCGACGATGATCGCGTCGTAGTCCACGCTAGCATCCTTTATCAACAATCTTGATCTCGTCCGGTTTATTGGGGATGATGCACAGGAACTCAAAATTTTCCTCCCCCACATTCTGATACCAGTGCGGTACCCCCTCCGGTATGAAAACCACATCCCCGGCACGGACATCGAAAGTCTCATCCCCTATGCCAATGCTGGCGTGACCCTGCAGGACGTACTGTTCGTGCTCCACCGTGTTGGTATGGTTGGGCATCCCGCCGCCGGGTTCCATCACAAAACGGCGCAAGGCAAAGTTCGGTCCTTCCTGTGAAGAAATCAAAACCTGGATGGTGGTTTTATCCCCTGCTTGGACATCTTGTGCTTCCACATCCTGTGCGTGTTTGACAGACATTTTATCCTTCCTTTCCAGCCACCCCGACCTTAATCATCGGGGCAGTCACTTTGGAGGTTCTGGTTTTCTCAACGGCCTGGGAGAATGCTTTTTCCTGGATCGAAATAAGCGCTTTTCCATTAGATTTAGATCGGCCTATTCGCTATTGATCCAATATATTTCGAGCAGCGGAAGACCTTCCAGTTTAATTTGATAAATCGGGGTCAGAGTTTCACACTCGCTGGTTATATCGTTATAAAAAGCCTCTCTGGCAATGAACATTATATATAAATTCTTGGTTGCCAGGACTTTCTCAGCATCTGTATTGTATGGCATAATATGGATATCCGGGCGTATCCAGAGGGGGCCAGCAATATCAATCGTCCATCCAGCTATGGGAACATAAACGGTTGAATTTTGGGCAGCGTGTTCATTTAGCCAGGTAATTCCCCGGCGATAGCTCGTCGCCCAGTAGTCAGATGTATTATCGTTGCCAAAAATATTCCTCGCACCAGTGAAGCCTCCTACGATTTGATTATAGTAGATATATTGGAAGGGATTATATCGAATGTATATTTCTGCCAGATTCGCAACAAGACAGACAAGTAAAATGGAAGATGCAACTTTATTCCACCTTGGCCACTTTTCCTGGAGTTTTGTAAGGAGTGCGTTTGCTCCATATGCAGCAATAATCGCTGCAGCCGGAAGGAACTCAAGAAAATGCCGGATACCATCAAAATTCGTCGTTCCTGGGGGCATGGTACGGAGGATGGGTAATAATAACCAAACCAGTAACACCTGGCCTGAGAGAGACTGTTGTTTTTTTCGTTGAATCCACATGAATATCAAGCCCAACAAAAGAAATATCAGCATCGTTTCAGGCATTGTGCCAACAACCAGAAAAGGAATTTCCCAATTCCATGTGGTCGGGTGTCCAGTCCCGCTGGTTAGATTTAGCTGGAAATATTTTAACATGGCTCTGAACGGAGAATTTTCAATATACAGGTAGGGCCAACAAAGGATAAAAAAGACGACCGCGCTAAAGATCATGGAGAGGTAATGCAGCAAATTTTCCTTTACGTGATGGAAGAGTGCCTTGACTTTTGGAATTGAAAACCCGATTGGCCAAAAGCCCAAAATAATCGTAACCGGAAGAAAAACAGCATTGAATTTCGTGGCAAGCGTGGCACCAAATGTAATGCCAGTGATGATCGATTTCTTATAAGTTGGCTTTTCAAACCAGGACCAGTAGGCAAGAATTGTTAATCCATATAGAATTGTCTCTGGAATGTCCTTGGGATTGAAGTGCATATCACCCCAAAAACGCGGGAAAGTCCCCAAAAAGAAAATGGTAAACAGGGAGACCCGCGTTCCCAACCTCTTTGCAACAAATCGATACAAAACCCAAAGAAATATCGCTGCGAGAATAATCTTGAACAAGTGGAAGGCATCAACGGGATCCAACCAGTTTAGCCCATAAGCGAACAGATACATGCAGGCACTCGACAGAGTGTCGGCGAATGGTGGAAAATTCCACGGATAATCCCGTTCCGGTGATAAAAAAAGATTCAGCGGATGTGAGATCACCTGGGTGGGATCTTCAAAGTTCATCAAGTTCTTGTTGAAGGAAATCCAAAAGTTAAAGTATCGCTCGCCAAAGAAGAGATTCCCATATCCTTCGTCCCAAGTTAGACTGTATTGGTCAAGCGTAGCAATGCCGCTGATAAAGAAAATCAGAATAAAAACAAAAGCGAGTAAATCGGCTTTGTGTTTGAAAAGAAATTGGATGAATTTGGATTCGCGTTTCTTTATGGTTCCTGGTTGATACAACAACTGTATATCACTGGCATGTTTGTCAGGCACATCATTCTTCCCTTTTCTGAAGGATCTTGACTGTCCCCGAGGAAACTTCCCATTTTACAGCCTTATCAACAAAATCAGGGGAAAACAACTTCAAATCCGTCGTGGTTAGCAGCGCCTGCTCGATCTTATCCAGGTAAGCCAGCAAATCAAGGCGGCGCTGTATATCCAATTCGGCCAGCACTTCATCAAGCAACAATACCGGCCATTGACCCGTGCGGGATTTCATCCACTCGATCTCTGCCAGCTTGAGCGCCAAAAGTGTCGTACGCACCTGCCCGCGCGAGCCGAAGTCAGACAGGTCGATCCCATTGGCGAGGAAGCGCAACTCGTCCCGGTGTGGACCGAGGACAGTCACCCCGCGGCGGATCTCCTCGGCACGCGTTTCTTTCAGCGCCATGGCAAATCCCTGGCGGATGTGCTCCTCGCTGAATCCATTACGCTGCACGGTGGTCTTGAGCGGCATGGCAATCTGCCCATCCTGGGAAGGCAGCGGGTCGTAAGCCGGCTGGTAGTGGATCCGCAGTACTTCCGCACCATGCGTCAGGTCCCGGTGGATGCGGGCAGCCAATTTTTCGATCTCGTGCACCGCCTCGATGCGCCGCAGGATAATGGCCGCTCCGGTGCGGGTGATGATCTCATCCCAGAAATCCAACTGGCTCTGGTCCCCCCCGCGCTCGGCCAGCAGCTTGAGCAGGGCGTTGCGTTGGGTCAGCGCTTTACCATACTCGCTCAGCATGGGAGCATAACCGGGGACGGTCTGTGCCAGCGCCAGGTTCAGGTAGCGGCGGCGTTCATCGGGCCCGCCCTCGATGATCTGCACCATCTGCGGCACAAAGATGACTGCGTTGAAATGCCCGATGACTTCAGCCAAGGGACGCTTAATGCCGTCGAGAAGGACCTCCTTGCGCAAGCGCTGCCCGGTGGCTCCAACCGCCTCGAGCACAAGCCGGATCTCGAGCCGGTGTTTGGCCGGCCCGCGCGTATACTCGGCGACCAGCCGACCCACCGCCAGCTCCTTTTTAGCCTCGAGGAAGTTGACCAGTTGTCGATCAGCATGGGTCTGGAAGGAGGTGAAGGCTGCCAGGAAATAGACCGCCTCCAGCACACTGGTCTTGCCCTGGGCATTGTTGCCGGTCAGTAAAACAACCCGCCGGGGGATGTCCATATCCAGGCGGGCGAAACTGCGGAAGTTGGTCAGGGAGAGATGAGTGAGATACATTCAGACATTCACACATTGAACGTTGGCATGTTACACGTTAACATATTAGACGTTATCCAACACCGGCTCTTCCGGGGCGGGTTTCCAGACCTTTGTTGCCCGGTCGGTAAAAACGACGCCGTTCAGATGATCAATCTCGTGTTGGAAAATACGCGCCAGCCAGCCTTTGGCCTTGATCTTGAATGGTTGGCCGCGGCGTGTCTGACCTTTGACCGTCACCGCCAGGGCACGCTCCACCTCGCCATGCAGACCGGGGATGGATAGGCAACCTTCTATGCCCATTTCGGTCTCTGCGGAGGTCTCTTTTATCTCAGGATTGACCACTACAAAGAGTTTCTTCGGGGCGTCTTCCGGTTCATCGTCATCAAGATACTCCACCACGATGAGACGGTCAGAGACGCCCACTTGAGGTGCTGCCAGCCCAACGCCGGGCGCCACGCGCATGGTCTCGATCATATCCTCAATCAGGGATTGCAATTCTGCATCAAAGCGGGTAATGATTCGGGCTTTGCGGCGCAGGATGGGGTCGGGCAGGGTTACAATTTCACGAAGAGCCATGTTTCACCAGTAAATGAACAGGTTAGAGCGCCTATTTTACTCCATTCTTCGGTTGGTTATCATCCGGTTTTGGTTCTTTCGATTCCTGGCTGCTTTTTGTCCCCTCCTCACTCCGGATCTGCGGCTCGCTGTGGTAAAAAGCGGCGAACCAGTCTGCTGTACGCTCGCGCTCAGCCTTGACACGGTCCTGCTCCTGTTTTGATATCTTTTCCAGGCGGCGACGTTCAATATCCTCCTGAACAGCGGAAGGATTAAAGACATTACTAAAGACCATTTGCTTTCCGCCACCCACTGTGATCATCACGTTCCCATAATTGAAGGCAAGCTCCAAGAGGCCCTGCCGCTCATACTCTATGCTCAGAATATTATCCAGGGAGGCTATATCACTCACCACCTCGCCCAGCGGAGTCTTGTCAATGTCCATAATCTGGTCAGGTGTTACTTGAAAGATATCGTTACTCCAGTCTATATACTGGTAGAGCCACCATAAAAATGTACCTATCAGCAACAGGAACCAGAGAACAATCAGTGCTCCCGTCCCAGTTTTGGTAATATTTGCAAAAGAAAATCCAGGATGTGCTACATCAAAAATCATTGCTCCAATCAAGATCACAAAAATCAGGCCGGGGATCCAGGTTTGCTGGAACAGGACAAAGATATGTTTGCGATAGGTGACGATAGCCAAATCTTCAAAGCGCAGGCGGAACAGGTTGGTAATCGTGCGTTGGCCGCGAAAGATATCCTCCTTCGTAGAAGGAGGCTTGGCGATGATCCCCGAGATGGGCGCAGGCTTGCTCTGCCCTGGTATGAGACGCGACCGCAGCGCCTGGCGCATATCCTCCTCTTCCATTTTTCGGGAGGTTTCCTGTGAACGCCGCCAGTGCTCTTCAATCAGCGCCGCCGCCTGATAGGGATGATTTACGTTCTTCAGCGTGAGCGTACTACCAACAATCGTGCGCACAATCAGGTTGCCATAGTCGAGTTGCCGTCCCAAATAATCGGTCTGGACATTTATTCGCTGAACAACTGAAAGCGGTGATTCCTGGCGGCTGTCATAGATGCCGATCACCTTCTCCAGCCAGACCACACGCCGGTCGGTGACGATGTAATAATCGTTGCCCCAGTCTATGCCATTCCAGATCCCCCAACCTGCCGCACCCAAACCCACAAACAAGCTCACATACCAAATAGCTGCCATTGAAGGGAACCAGAGTGAGTAATACCATGCTGCCAACATCCCGATGATCGCTGCCACTTCAAGCAGAACCGGCCCTATCAATACCTGTGCGAGCAGGATGGGATGCTTGCGCGCGAAGAAGTAAATTACCTCGTTTGGTTGGAGCCACTTGGAGTGGATACGTCGTGCCAGACGGTGGCTGTTGACCGTCACAGCAATATTCGACTGCAAGCCGGGAGCACGCCGCAAAAGATTGTGGAACTGTTCGCGCGTTAGAACCAGCAATACTGTCTTTTCGGTGGCTGTAACCGTGGTAGTCCACCGGTGATATTTGACAATCGCCGATTCCTCCCCAAAATAATCGCCAGCCACGAACGTCGCCAGTGGCTGCTGCTCCCCTGCCTGGTTAACACGCACTTTTCCACTCTGAATCAAGTAGAGCCGGTCGCCCAATTCCCCCTGTTTATAAATTTCCTGGTTGGCGGGGATCGTCTCATCCTTCAATTCCTCCGCCACAGCCTGAATCTGTTCCTCGGTTAAACCATAGAACAGATGGATGCGGTTTAGAAATGCGATCCGGTCAGATATTTCAACAGGCATTCTTGCTGATTCTTGCATAATTCCAGGGTATTTCCTATAACGAAGAGCTCAATAATAACGAGATCATCGTCGTTTTTTTTTACGCAGTACGTTGTAATTCTAGCACGAAAGTGGCAACCAGAAAGCCTTATAAATGAGGTATTTCTGCACATTTTCCTCACACTTGGGGTTTCTGGCGTTAGAGGCTGTAAAAGTGCGTGCCAACGTCCAAAGATCATCTTTTTGCCCCCACATGGTAAAATCACATTATGAAAAGATGGCAATTCTGGGTTGGCGCACTGATCAGTGCCATTTTCCTGTATTTTGTAGTTCGTAAACTGGATTGGGTAAGTTTCTGGCTGACGCTCAAGAACGCCAATTACTGGTGGATCCTTCCAGGCGTGGCGGTGTATTTTGTGGCAGTCTGGGCACGTGCCTGGCGCTGGCATTACTTACTCAGGCCCATTAAGTCCATCAAGACGCGCATTATGTTCCCGATCACCTGCATCGGTTACATGGGCAACAACATATATCCGGCCCGCGCCGGGGAAGTGCTACGTGCAATTGTTCTGAAACGCAAGGAAGGCGTGCCGATCTCCGCCTCGCTGGCAACCATCATCGTCGAGCGCATCTTTGATGGCGTGGTAATGCTGGCCTTCGTGTTTGTCAACCTGACCCAATTGGCAAAACTGGCGAATGTGTCAGTCCCGATTGGAAAGTGGAATATCACAATCCAGGATCTGGCCATTTGGGGCAGCGTGGCATTCTTTGGGGCGCTGGTTATATTCCTGTTGGCGGCCATGTTCCCGAAAGTGACAGCCAGGTTCGGCCAGTGGTTCATTGACCGGCTGCTGCCCGCCCGCATCCGCGAGCAGACCAACGGGATCATGCACAAATTCCTGGACGGCCTGGCCTCGCTGCGCTCGCCGGTCAACGTGCTGATGGTATTCCTGACATCCATCATCATCTGGCTGTTGGAAACGGTCAAATACTGGTTCGTGATGCACGCCTTTGGGTTCAATGCCAGTTTCTTTACTCTGATGTTGATGAACGGCGTGGTCAATCTGGCGACAACCATCCCGGCCGCGCCCGGTTACCTGGGCACCTTCGACGCCCCCGGAATAGCCGTGCTGGTGGCCGATGGAATCGATAGTGCTGTGGCGACTGGTTACACATTCGTCCTACATGTCGCCCTCTGGCTTCCGATCACACTGCTGGGGGCATATTATATGGCACGTGAGGGCATCAAGTGGAGTGATTCATTGAGAACAGAGGCAAAAGAAGCATGATTTTGTAGGGACACAGCAACGCGGTACCCCTACATTGATTGGAGAAAGAAATAACCATGAAGATCGGGATCATCGGAGCAGGGTTCAGCGGCATGGCAGCCGCATACGATTTGACCAAAGCCGGCCACAAAGTGACCATCTTCGAGGCGTTAGATTACGTCGGCGGGCTGGCAAGCGGGTTCAAGGAACCAGGCTGGGACTGGTCGGTGGAGAAGTTCTACCACCACTGGTTTGCCAGCGATAAGTACATGCTTGGCCTTATCAAGGAACTTGGTTGGGAGGATAAGGTACTCTTTCCACGCCCGCTGACGGTCATGTACCACAACGGGAAGTTCTACCCCTTCGATTCCATCATCAAGGCTCTGCTCTTCCCCGGCCTGGGTTTCGGGATCAACAAGATCCGCTTCGGGTTGGTGGGCCTGTTCCTGCGCCTGACGAATAACTGGAAAGCCCTGGAAAAATATACCGTGGATGAGTGGATGCGAAAATGGGCCGGGAAGAAGGTCTACGAGATGATGTGGGAACCGCTGGTCATTGGCAAGTTTAGCGAGCACTACTACAAGCAGGTGACCATGGCCTGGATGTGGGCCCGTCTTAAAGCCCGCACCACGCGCCTGGGTACGTTCGAGGGTGGGTTCCAGAACTTCGCCAATTTGTTCGCAGACAGGCTGCGGGAGATGGGTGTGGAGATCCGCCTCCAGACGCCGGTCACGCTCATCGAGCACGCAGCAGGCTCCAGCGCCGTAACGGTCCGCAGTGAGAAGGCTGATGTGTTCGACAAAGTCCTGGTGTCGCTCTCACCCGAAGCAATGACCCGGCTCGTCCCTTCTTTGCCCGAGGAGTATCTGCACGGGTTGAGGAGCATGAATTCCATGGGGGCGGTGGTGATTGCCCTGGCGCTCAAGCACCAACTGTCGGAAGAAGGCTATTACTGGTACAACCTGCCGAAGTCAGCGGGTTACCCGTTCCTGGCGCTGGTAGAGCACACCAATTATGTTTCGCCAGAGCATTTCGGTGGCGATCACATCGTCTACATGGGTGATTACCTGGAGCCGGAGCACGAGTTCTTCCGCCTGAGCCAGGAGGAACTGTTGGAGCGCTTCCTGCCCGCTTTGAAGAAGTTCAACCCAAAGTTCGAGCGGGACTGGGTACGCAAATCCTGGCTGTTCCGCACTGCCTATGCCCAACCGGTTCCGCTGGTGAACCATTCACAGAATATCCCGGCCATCGAGACGCCAGTGGAGGGGATTTATTTCGCTTCGATGAGCCAGGTCTATCCCTGGGACCGGGGGACGAATTTTGCCGTAGAGATCGGAAGGCGGGCGGCGAGGCTGATAATGGGTAATAATTAGACAAGCTGCTACCCATTCTAACTCGAACCGAGTTACAGATGAATAAACTATGGCATCGGCTAAGAATAATCCGCTCGCGCTTTGATGTCTGGGGGGTACGGGTTGCAGCGCTGCTCACGGCAGGAATGGGAGCGGTCAACCTGATTTCTGTTGTCACTCCTGCATTTCGCAATCGCCTGGCTCTAATTGAAGACACAGTACCATTAGAAGTCCGATATGGCAGCCGGATGACGGCTGCCCTGGCTGGGTTTGCCCTTTTCCTATTGGCCGGTTCCCTCTGGCGGCGCAAACGGACAGGTTGGTTGCTCACTGTCATCCTCCTGGTAATCTCGGTCGTTGCTCACCTAATAAAAGGCCTGGACTACGAAGAAGCGAGTCTGGCATTCGGATTGTTGATTATCCTGTTGCTCTTGCGCCCCAGTTTTCACGCCTATACCGACCGTCCTTCTTTGCGTCAAGGTCTGCTGATACTGGCCGCCGCGTTTACATTCACATTGATATATGGGGCAATTGGTTTCGATTTCCTGGATCACCATTTCAATGTCAATTTCAGCTTGTTGGCTGCCCTACAACAGACAGTGACCATGTTCACCTCTTTTTACAATCCCGGACTGGAACCCATCACCGGATTTGGCAGGTACTTTGCCTACTCGATTTACGTGGTCGGCCTGACAACGCTTACCTACGCGCTGGTCATGTTGATCCGCCCGGTGTTGGTGCGCCAACCAGCCACACATGATGAACATACACAAGCAGAAAAAATCGTTAATGCCTACGGCCACACTGCCCTGGCCCGACCGGCCTTGTTCGATGACAAATCCTATTTCTTCAGCCCGGGTGGCACGGTGATCGCCTACGTCGCGCGCGGACGCGGTGCAATGGCACTGGGCGACCCGGTTGGTCCGCCGGAGGACGCGGCTGCAGCAATCACCGGGTTTCGGGACCTTTGTACCTGCAATGACTGGACGCCCGCTTTCGTCTCAGTTCTGCCCGATAACCTCGATTCCTACCGGAAAGCCGGCTTCTCCATCCTGTGCATGGGCCAGGAGGCTATTGTAGACCTGGACATATTCACTCTGGAAGGTAGCGCCTATAAAAATGTACGTAATTCAGTCACGAAGATGGTCCGTCTAGGTTACCGGGCTGAGATGCATATGCCGCCTCTGGGAGACAATATACTCCACGAGCTACGGGCAGTCAGCGATGAATGGCTAACAATGATGCGCGGCGGCGAGATGCACTTCTCAGATGGCTGGTACGACGATGACTACATCCGTCACAGCCCGGTAATGGCGATCCATGCCGCGAACGGGGAAATCACTGCATTTGCCAACCTAATACCCGAGTACCAGAAAAACGAAGCCAGCCTCGATCTGATGCGCCGCCAGCGGGATATTGAGAACGGAACCATGGAACTACTATTCACGTCTCTTCTGGAATGGGCAAAAGGACAGGGCTATGCCAGTTTCAGCTTGGGACTGGGTGCTTTGAGCGGCATAGGTAAGAGTACGGACGATCCGCAGGTAGAGAAGGCTCTGCTTCGCCTATCCGAATATTTCAATCGCTTCATCAACTTCAGGGGTTTGCACTCCTTCAAGGAAAAATTCAATCCCCGCTGGGAGCCGCGCTACCTGGCCTATCCCGGCACTTCCAGCCTGCCAAATGTGCTGGCCACCTTGCTGCGAGTCCACTCTGGTGACAATTTTCTATGGAGGTATATCATGCAATGACCGGCAAGACGTCCGGGATTCGGATTCAGGCAAGGGTCCAGCCTGACCCGGATAATTTCCAAAAATAAAGGTGAATTTTTTTCTCGCATTTGGCCGGGTTGTAAGAACCTGGAAACGCACATTCAAAAAAGACACCATTATGATAGCACCAAACACTTTAATCCGTCATCTGCCACGGAAAGAAATTGCTTCGCTGCCGCCGTACATCGTCTAAGTGAATTCCTTGGATTATCTGTTGAGCTGGCCTAATCAGAGGACATATTTACCGTGGGAATCGGGAGAACAACGACGATTCTTATGTTGAAAAAAAGAATTAACCATTGTTCCTCAAAACGAATACAAGCATACAAGACATCGGACCTGCCTGCACTCCGGAGGGGTAAAAGGAAGGAACACTCATAAATAGCGGAGGATGGAGAAGTATCCCATTCCCCGGTTTATTGAGATGCTATGGAGTGAGGCATTATGACGAGGGCGGAAGGTTCTTCCGACGCCGGTTGGCAATCACAATTAACCCGACGGCGATAATATCCACCACGATACCAGCATATGTGTACTTTATCTGGCGCGCCATGAAGCCCACCGGGTAGAGACCAGTGCCCTGCAAAATCCATACGGTGCCCATCAGGAGCAGGAACACGCCAAGAATATTGAGAACCCATTTCATCTTACACCTCCTAACAGGTAAATAAGATATAGTTTATCAAGTATATCGCACAATGGAAGGCGTGACAAGTCGGCCGGGCATTCCAGTGGAGATTGGGAGGCGGGCAACCCTGCCAGGCAGGTTTTCATCTGGGCGAGCATCGATTACAATCCCAGTATCTCCTTCAATTGGTCACCAGCATGCCAACTCTTCTCATCATCCGTCACGGCGAAAACGATTACCTGGCGAGAAATAAAATGCCCGGACATATCCCCGGCATCCATCTCAACAAACGCGGACTGGAACAGGCGGTGGAAATCGCCGGTGCCTTGAGCTGGCTGCCTATCAAAGCGGTCTATTCCAGCCCGCTGGAGCGCGCGGTCGAGACCGCCGAACCGCTGGCGCAGTCCCTCGGGCTGGGAATCCAACTCAGCCCGGACCTGACCGATACCGATGTCGGCCAATGGGAGGGGCGTTCCTGGAAAGCGCTGAGCCGCACAAGGCTTTGGAAAGTGATCCAGCAGACTCCGTCGCAATTTCAGTTCCCCGGCGGCGAAACATTCGTCCATGCCCAGGAGCGGGTCGTGCGCTCCCTGGACGCAATCGCGAGTGCGCATGGGGACGAACTGATCGCAGTGGTCTTTCACGCCGACCCGATCAAACTGGCAGTGGCTCATTATCTCGGCCTGCAGCTGGACAACTTCCAACGACTGACCGCTCAAACCGGTTCGGTGACAATCTTGAAAATGGATGGCTCCGCCGTAAAATTGCTTGCACTCAATCTTATTCCGCCGTTTACATTAAACCTGTAGGATCGGCTTTTTCCCCACCGGGCAGCGGGGATGCAGCTTTTAGGGTGTTAGCGGACGGCAAAGCCGTCTACTAACACCCCAAACCCCAAGTTTGTGAAAAACGAAACCCGGTGCAAGTTTTGTGGACTACAGCGGGTATTTTTACTCAAGCATGCTATTTGTTGTAATCCGGGTTCTTGCTGGTATAGAGTGCGATGGTATTACCCGTGGGGTCTTTGAACAATCCAAACCAGCCGACACCAGGGATTTCGCTTTTCGGACGGATTACGGTACCCCCAAGCATACCCACCTTTTTCAGGTCAGTTTCGATATCTTCGCTGTCAATGTAAATCACCACAACGCCGGGTTTGACCTGTTCACCAAGCGGACTAAAGCCACCGCCCGGACCAACAGTTGGTTCCCACATCGTGTAATCCATCGATTCATCCCGGGTGGTTTTCCAGCCAAATAACGCCTTATAGAATTTAGCCGCCTTGGCTGAGTCCGATGCAGGAATTTCAATATGAACAACATTTCGTTTTGACATTAGATGCTCCTTTAACTATTATACAGTAATTATAGAACAAATTTTCTATTTGTCAAGGTATTAAGTTCTGATCTTCACCCCCACCCCCGATCTCGCTCCACTCTTCCCGAAAAAACCGGGACGATGTGGGGCGGGGAGTAAAAATGTGAAAGAACATGGACTTTAAGAAGACAATGAGAATCTTACTCGTATTTCAGCGCCTGCACCGGCACGAGCGTAGCCGCCCGCAAAGCCGGATAAAGGCCGGATAAGAGCCCGATCAGCGTGGCAAACACCAGGGCAAACGCCGGCAGCCAAGCCGGGGTGGAAACGGCCACGCTGGGCGGTACGCCGCCCTGGCTGGCCGTTTGCTGGGCCAAATACACCAAGGCAATTACGTTGATGCCCTGTCCAGCCAGCCAGCCGATCAGCACCCCGCCCAGGCCTCCCAGGAAGCCAATCCCGGCAGCTTCGCCCAGGAAGATGGAGAGAACATCCCGGTTGGTCGCACCGACCGCCTTCATCAAACCGATCTCGCGCGTCCGCTCCAGGATGGCCATCGCCATCGTGTTGGCGATCCCAATCGCGGCAACGAGCAAGGCAATCGCCCCCACACCACCGAAAATGATCTGCAGGACCAGGTAGAAGTTGTTGATACCCTTCACAAAAGACTGGGGGGTATATGCCTGATATCCCATGGCAGTAATCTGGTCATTGATATCCAGCACATGTTTCACATTATCCACTTTGACGATCACCAAGCTATAGCCATCCTTGTTGTAATTGATCCGGCGGCCCATGGCCCATTCGTTCAGCGCCTTCAACTCGTCCAACCGCATATAGATAGACCAGTCGGATTCACCTTGAGTCTGAGCCAGCACCCCGGCTACACGATAAGTCAAGGTTTTATCGATCTCATTGCCGTTCAGGTCATACCTTATAAAGACAAATGTCAACTGCTGGTCATAGAGGTCAGGCGCGGCGGGCGCCTGCTGTCCGGGACGCTGGTTCGGGTCGTAAAAATTGCTGGCCACGTTCGGGCCAATGATGACGGTGCCACGCGCCAGTTCCACCCCGCCCAGCGTGGCTTCCAAGCCCAGATCTCCCAGGTCGTCCGTCCCGATGCCGATGATATTCGAGCCTGCCTCCAGGCGATGAAATTTAATGGTCAGTCCGCCCATCAAGTAATCGCGCGGGATGACGGCCACAACACCGGGGATCGCGCGAAAATTGTCCAGGGTTAGGTTGGTGAGCAGCTTAGGGGCTTGGGGACTGCTGCCAGAGGTTTTGCTGGTGACTACTCCCCCTCCGCCGCCGCCGCTGGACACCTCCTTCCCCTGGCCATAAGCCGGAGAGACCTGGATCTGCGTCAGGTCGCCGATGCCGTAAAGTTGTTCGGTTGCATTCTTCTGCAACCCAATTGCCAGCGAGACGAGGATCACGACCGCGGCCGTACCAATCACCACACCCACCGCGGTCAGGGCCACGCGCCCTTTGCGGCGGTTGAGATTGCCAAAAATGAGACGGACGATATCAAGCAATTTCATCGTGAAACTCAATCATTAACACTTCACGAAAGAGGTCCTGTAATGGCAGTAATCATTGTTTTTTAGCCGAACGACTGAAGCCGTACCTACGTTTTCATGATCTGAACGACTGAAGTCGTTGCTACATTTTCGTGATCTATTGATCATAGGGGTTTTAGCCTTTGCCGCCCCCACCACCAGGTATGATCGGGATCATGGTGGGCTGTTCAATGGCAGGGGTGGGGGTCGAAGGAGACCCGCTATCCAGCCCGAACAATCCCAGGATGAAACGCCAGACCTTTTGCCAGATAGACTCCGGAGCGGTCGATACACCCTTTCCACCGCCCGGCGCTGACAGATCCGGAGTGGGTTCGATCGCCATGTCGGTGACATCCAGCGTCAGGGTCTGGGTCAGCGTCCGGGCCTGGTTGAAGTCGTCCGTGTATTCTATGGTAATGGTCAGGTCAATCGGACCGGGTGCGTTCGGAGTGAGCATTGCATCCAGGGTGAAATACCCACCCGGATCCAACGAACCAACCAACCCCTCGCCGTTCTCCACCGTCCCGCCGCTGCTCTCTACTGTCATCTTCCCAAGTACAACCGTGCGCTTACCCAGGCTTACCACTTGAAGTGGAAGCAGGTTGGACTGGCCGGCGACCAGTGTCCCGACCGGCTGATAAAAGCTCACATCTACAACCGGCAGGTTGTAAACCAACAACGTAATGACCTGATCGTCATTGACCGAGTTTCCCCGGTCATCCACATATGAAAACGTGACTTTCATCGGGTACGCGCCCGGCGTGGTGGAAACATTGACAACCAGCTTCTGGGTAGCTGTCAGAATCACACCCGGCTGCAGGTCTCCCAATGACTGGATGTTCGATGAGCCAACCGGGGCAAAATTAGTGAACTCGCCGCTCCCACCGGATACTCCCGATTCGGGAGTCCCGCTCCCGGACCCGGAGGCTGACCCGCCACCGATGATCATCGTTATGCCCTTGGCGGCGACATTGCCCACATTTTGCACCGACATGCTCAACGTGAACTGGACACCCGGCTGCAACGGATCAGCATCCGTTTGGTAACTCATCACCACCAACTGCGGACGGTGCACCCCGGTGGGAGTGGCAGTGGCGACGCTTGCAGAGCCACCGCCGGAGATTTCAGCCACCGGAAATATGAGAGTAAATTTATCGGAGTATGTTGTACCTTTATCATCATAATAACTGACACCCATATCAACACTGACCCTGGTTACTCCAGATAACGAAGCAGCCGCGGTCATCGTCTGACTGAAATTTGCCTTGCCAACCACGCCGAGAGTCCCTGCTACAACCACTCCACCGTTCTTCAGCATCAACAGGTCGCTGGAGGTGAAGATCACCTGAATCCCATAGGCCGTTGAACCGCCAGCATTATCCAGACTCATATTCAGGTTAAAATCCTGGCCATAGCGGACGGAATCGACACTCAGGGAGTACGAGTCAATCACGATCTGAGGACGGGTAAATGGAGCCAAAGTGGGGGTCAGCGTAGGGGTCAATGTAGGAGACGGTAAAACTGTTGGAGCAACCACCTTCAACCCGGCCGGCAGCGATGCAGTGGTCTGGTCCGGATTGGTGACCAGCACGGTATATATATCGGGTGGAAATCCCAGAGGGATGATTGCCCTGAGGGTATCAGCGGCATCGACCGTCGTCGCGACTGCCGTGAGGCCAACCGTGACCAGTGTGCCGGCTTCAAAGCCCGTTCCATGGATCGTAATTTCATTCTGAATATCGTTAACAACCAAATTGGGGGAAACACTTAAAATGTTAGGCGCCGCCATGGCCAGAATAGGAAACAAGGCTGCGGCCAAAACCATAAGAATGACGATACCAAACAACACTTTGAACTGCCGTTTCATATCTATGCTCCTTTACTCAAGGCTGGCGGTGCGATATTCCTTCTCATTGACCGCCTTTCCATCCAATAGAAAAACCTTATGAGTGGCAAAGCGCGCCATGCGCGGGTCGTGCGTCACCACCAGCACGGCACGCCCGGATTGGTGCAAGTCTGCCAGCAATTGCATAATTCCAACTCCACTGGACGTATCCAAGTTGCCGGTCGGCTCATCGGCCAGGATCAGGCCGGGATTGTTGACCAGCGCCCGAGCCGCGGCCACCCGCTGCTGCTCCCCGCCGGAGAGTTCACTCGGGCGATGACGACCGCGGTCCGCCAGCCCGACCTGTTCCAACAGTTCCTTCGAACGGCGCGTGCGCTCTTTCGGTGTAATCCCGGCGAACAGCATGGGAAAGCCAACATTCTCTTCGGCATTCATGCTTTGGATAAGGTTGAATGACTGGAAAATGAACCCCACCGTCTGGCGGCGAAACAGCGCCAGCTTGTTCTCATCCATCCCGTCCAAGCGCTGTCCGTTGACCGCGATCTGGCCGCCAGTGGGTCGATCCAGTCCACCAATCAGGTAGAGCAGCGTGCTCTTGCCTGACCCGGAAGGCCCCATCACTACGGTAAAACTCTTCTGCGGAATATCCAGGTCAATGCCATCCAGGGCACGCACGGTCGTGCCTCCCATCTGGAAGTGTTTGGTCAGGTCTGAAACGCGGATAAACGGGGTTTGCATGGAAAAGGTTGAAATCTTAGAAGAACGGACGGGTGATCATCATCCCACCCAGGGAGGCGCTTAATGTCCCCAACCCGCCCTGCACCGAAAGAACAATGAGCAATACCACCACCACAGCCACGACTGTTTTCCCTACGGTGAGGTTATCCGTTACGCGCAGGCCCATGCCCAGCAGGACAGCGAACCAGACAAAGAACACGTCCACGCTCGCCAGTACTTTACTCAGGAATAATATGCCGCCGAAGCCCGAAAGTCCCGGGCTGGTAATCGGATGCTTTGCAATGAGCATGAACACCACCCGCAACAGGTCACGCAAGGCGAACGGCAGGCAGGCCAAGGCTGCCAAGTTTAGAACCGAACGCATCGACCCGCGTCCCCCCAGCAACGTGG